>Ga0181369_1000028_pt1 | contig 39013 bp, 51 predicted proteins | sample LowvirmetaG_8_FD_130088 | JGI IMG/M metagenome (GOLD analysis project Ga0181369, IMG submission 130088) | Marine viral communities from the Subarctic Pacific Ocean - Lowphox_04 viral metaG | ecosystem: Environmental > Aquatic > Marine > Oceanic | place: Subarctic Pacific Ocean | collected... | reverse complement strand
ACATGCAAACAGAAAAAAGTTAGATGATATACCAGATAGTGATGTCATTATTATACCAAGTGAAAACGAGTTTACTCAACATATAAAAAACTTTGTTGACCCAAGACATAAAGCAAGAAGTGATGAAATGGTCAAACAAATAGGTGAACACTTGGCAAATAAGCATGTAATGATATGGCGTAGTGATAGAGCAGATAACGAAGAACTGAATAGTGCCAAAGGAGACTTATGGGGTCAAAAATTCTTTGAAATAGAACTAGAATATCAAAAGAATGTCCTGAAGTCAAAAGATGAGTATTATCAATTGTTTAAATCAAGGCTTGACAAATTGTTAGAAATATGATAGCCTAATAGTTTATATTATGGAAAAGAAAATTGACCCGCTATTAGAAGAGCAATGGGAGGTATTTCAAAAAGAAAACCCAAGTGCGACATTTCGACACATAGATGAGACAAAACTAAAAGATAACTTAACAAAAGAATTATCTTATGCTGCCAATATGTCAGTAGAAGAATATACACTATATCAAAAATGGTGTGAAGTTAAAAACAAGTATCCTGCTCAGACAGTAAACACTTTATTTGGCGAAGAAAGTCAATTAGTAGATTTATCAAAAGATAAATTATTATCTCATGTAAAGAACAATATATGGTCACCTCAGGATCCTATGGATTTTGAGAAGTTACAACCAGAACTAATCTATACAAAAGATAGTCCAGAATTACCACAATTGTGGAACGCAATAAGAACATTTGCCTCTACAATGAAAAACAATAACAATATAGGTCGTAATCTAAACTTTATAGTAAGAGATAAACCAACAAAGAAATATCTAGGTGTCATTTGTATATCAAGTGACTTTTTAGATTTAACACCTAGAGATAGTTACATAGGTTGGGATAGAGAGCGTAAAACTAAAAAGATGATTAATCATACGGCGATAGGTAGTACGATTGTGCCACTACAACCACTAGGTTATAATTACACAGGTGGCAAGTTACTTGCGTTGATGTGTTTATCAGATAAAGTACAAGAGACATGGAAAAAAGAATATGGCGATACAATGGTTGGTGTTACAACTACAAGTTTATATGGTAGTTTTAGTCAATATCAAAACTTAAAACATTGGAAGAAAAGAGGTCATAGTGCAGGTAGTGTATCATACGAAGCAACGAAACCTACTATTCAGATGTTAAGAAAGTGGATTATGGAAAATCACACTAGAAAATACTTTGAATGGTATAGTGCTACAAAACCTACAGGTCAACCATATAAGAGAGACCACAGAAATAGAAGTCATACATTTGCATATAGTAAACTAGGTATACCAAAAGAGTTAACAAAGTCAGACCACAGTAGAGGTATCTATTTTTCCACACTATATGATAATACAAGAGAATTTTTACGAGAAGAAATACCTGAAGATAAACTAGTCAAAAGTTTTGATAGTAGCGTTGACGCATTATCAGAATTATGGCGAGAGCGTTATGCTAGAAAGCGTATTAAATCATTGATTGACCAAACAAGGACAAACATGGAGACGCTTTACTATGATGACTTGATACATTTAACATGGGAAGAAACCAAAGAAAAGTATCTAAAACAGGTAGGAAGATAAGAACAAAACAAGAACATAGGCTGTGCGATATGACGCACCAGCAATAAATCGTTGATTTATAAAGGTTCTTTTTTTGTATTTTATGCCAATATATGTTGACTTTTTAACCAAATTGGTATAGGATATACAGTATATTATGAAAACGAGGTCAAATATGAATACTATTTCAAAAGAGCAAAAATCAAATCTTGCTAAATTACTTGCAACAGAAAATCTAAATGTAGAACACCGTAAAGTTAAGACAGCACACTTTGTACCTAAGACTAGAACTTTATGTCTTCCAATATGGGACAATATGTCTAATGACCTTTATGACTTATTATGTGGACACGAAGTTGGTCACGCATTATGGACTCCTGCTGATGAGACAAAATTAAACGAAGCAAAAAAGAAACACAATATTCCTCACTCTTACATGAATGTTATTGAAGATATCAGAATTGATAAGAAGATGAAATTAAAATACCCTGGTCTTAGAAAATCATACTTTAACGGTTACAAAGAATTAGTTGCTAGAGACTTTTTTGGTAAGATTGGTGACGAAGCAAACAATATGAGATTTATAGATAGACTTAATGTCTTCACAAAATCTGGTCACTTAGAAAATACTATTGAGTTTAATGACCAAGAAAAAGCATTTATTGAGAAATCAAATCACTTAGAAACCTTTGATGATGTAATTGACCTTGCAAAACAAATATTCAAATATTCTGGTGAAGAAAATTACGACAAAGAAAAAGATCCTTTATATAAACAGTTAAAAGAAATAGAACAAGATAAACTTGACCAAGAAGAAGAAGACAATCAATCAGAGCAATCTGATAGTTCAGATAGTCAGGATCCAGGTGACCAAGAACAAGAACAATCTGGTGGTGATAAAGAAGAAGATAAACAAGAAGACAATGCTTCTGGTAGTTCACAAGGTAACGAAGACAAACCTGAAAACGAGAATAAACAAAAAGTAGATGGCGACAAAGGTCACATGGGTGGTCATAATCCAGATTATATGCCTGAGAAAATTACTCCTTCAAATAGTGACGGTTCATTATCAGATGAAATGTTTAAAGAAGCAATGAAGTCTTTATCAAATATGTCTGAGAATACTAGAGACCGTAAGTATGTTACATTACCAAAACTTAACGAGGAAGATGTTATTGTATCTTCAAAACATATTGCTCAGTTATACAAAAACTTTTATGCTAAAAAATATTCATCAACTCCTACATTAATGGCAAATAGTCTTAATAGATTTAAAGAGTGGAAGAAATCACAATCTGGTACAATCTCTTATATGGCAAAAGAGTTTGAAATGAAAAAAGCGGCAGATAATTACAAAAAGTCTTTATCAAGTAAAACTGGTATTATCAATATGAATAAATTACATTCTTACAAATACAATGATGATATCTTTAAAAGAATACAAGTAGAACCTGGTGCTAAGAACCACGGTATGATTATGTTTATAGATTGGTCTGGATCCATGTCTCAAAATATTGATGACACAATCAAGCAAACTTTAAACTTAGTAATGTTTTGTAAGTCTGTTCAAATACCTTTTAGAGTATTTGCTTTTTCAGATATTACTAGAGCTGCGTTCTATAAAGAAGACCATGACGATTATGGTTATTCAAGTAGAGCAACAAGAGATTTAAATAACAATCCTTTTAAACACAAACAAGGTGACTTGTTTATTGAAAATGTAAACTTAATTGAGTGGTTATCAAGTGACCAAAAAACTCCTGAGTATAATGAGAATATGTTAAACTTATATAGATTTGGTGAGTATCATGCTAATTATTATAATTATAGAAGAAATTATGACACTATGGAAGAACCAATTGATATGCCTAGTTGTATGAGACTTGGCGGTACTCCTCTGGATCCTGCTGTAGTTGCTTCTTTAACTATTGTTAAAAACTTTATTGCTAAACATAAGATACAAAAAATGAATACAATCTTTTTAACTGATGGTTGTGGTCATTCAATGTATAATACTGTTACTTATGATGACAAAGGTAACTTAGCGTTAGATTATGATACTGAAAGAGCAGATTTAGTTATTAAAGGTGCTAACAAAAAAAACTATCCTTATGAAAGTCATAGATTTACAAAATCAACTGGCGTTATGTTTGATATGTTAAGACAATCTACTGGTACTAATATTGTAGGTTTCTATGTTACAAGTAGAAATAATGCTAGTTACTATGATATATCAAATTTCTTACCAGAAGGTGCCGGTTATGATGGTGTTGACGCTGTAAGAAAACAAATGCGTAAAGACAAAGTTGGTACTATTGTTGGTAATGGTTATGATGAATTGTTTATCATTCCAAAAAAGAATTTAAAGATAGTTGACGAAGAAGCGAAGATTAATCCAGATATGTCAATTGCTAAAATGAAATCAGAATTTGGTAAGACTTTAAAAACTAAAAAGATATCCAGAGTTTTACTGAATAAATTTGTGGAAAGAGTTGCCTAAATGAAAAAAATGACTAACTGCGACATGTTGACACAGCAATTAATTCGTAAAGCGTTGAAAAATAAAGGTTTTATTATGCCAATAACGCTTGACTTTAACTACAAACTGTGATAGGATATAGACTATATTATGAAAAAAAATGAAAGGACTACATTTATGTTAAACGAGAAACAAAAAAAGTTTGTTGACCTTGCTGTTAAAGAACTTGGTACTGATACAGTAACGAGAAAGCAAGTACAAGAACTTGAAACAAAATTTAACCTTACTGGTAACAGTTGGTTAGTAAATTCAGGAGATTACAAAGTGGGCAGAGGCGTATATAAATTACCTACTGACGGTGTTGTAAACCCTAGTAAGAATATCAAACAGAAATTGCCTAAGACTAAAGCAGTTGCTGAGACAGTTACTTTAAAAGAGACTGCTCAAAATACTGAAAGTTTAGTTCCTAATAAAGAGGCAACTTTCGTATCATTTGGTAATTACAAAGATATTAAGAATATTGTAAAATCTAAAATATTCTATCCTACATTTATCACAGGTCTTTCTGGTAACGGTAAGACTTTAGGTGTTACTCAAGCGTGTGCTGAGTTAAAAAGAGAATTAATTAGAGTTAACATAACAGTTGAAACGGACGAAGATGATTTACTTGGTGGTTTCAGACTTAGTGACGGTGCTACAGTATGGCATGACGGTCCTGTTGTTGACGCTATGAAGCGTGGTGCTCTTCTATTGTTAGATGAGATTGACCTTGCTTCAAACAAAATTATGTGTTTGCAACCTATCTTAGAAGGTAACGGAGTGTTCCTTAAAAAGATTGGTAAATTTGTTGAACCTGCTGAAGGTTTCAACATTGTTGCTACTGCCAATACTAAAGGTAAAGGTAGTGAAGACGGAAGATTTATTGGTACTAACATACTTAATGAAGCTTTCTTAGAAAGATTTCCTGTTACTTTTGAACAAGAGTATCCTCCTGTAAAAGTAGAACAGAAAATTTTAGATAATGTTATGTCCGCTTATGCTTTAAAGGATCCTAAGTTTACTGAGAACCTTGTTAAATGGGCAGATGTTATTAGAAAAACTTTTTATGATGGCGGTGTTGATGAGATTATTGCTACTAGAAGACTAGTGCATATCATTAATGCTTTTGCTATCTTTAAGAATAAACTTAAAGCTGTTCAAGTTTGTGTAAACAGATTTGATGACGATACTAAAAACAGTTTCTTAGATTTATATTCTAAAGTTGACGCTGGTGTTAACATGGAAGATATATCTGGAAATGCGAATGATGTTGACGCAATAAACATGGAAGAGGAAACTCCAAGTGTTTAATAAAAACATTCATAATGTAGACCTCGTATCCGTGGGCAGCAATGTCCACGGATTTAAAACAAGCGGGTGTGGTATAGAAGTATTACGCCAGTTTACCAAACTGGAAATGCAGGAGCGTTACCTGCCATCCGCTCCAATAAAAGGAACATTATGTCAATAACTGTTGTAGTAAAAAACAATAATGTTGAAAAAGCAATCAGACAGCTTAAGAAAAAACTTATGAGAGAAGGCGTAGTAAAAGAATTAAAGACAAGACAATACTATGAAAAACCATCAGAAAAAAAACTCAGATTAAAAAAGGAAAACATTAAGCGTGTCCTAAAAAACAAAAAAATAAGGGAAAGGGAACTATAAAATGTTAAACTTTATAAAAGATTTCATTAGCGATAGTGAAAAGACGACCAAGACAAACAAGAAAACGAAAGGAAAAGTTGTTATGGGAAGAGCTAAAATAGCGAATAGCACTAAATTTCTTAACGCCATGTTAAGAGGTGCAAGTGTGTCATGGACTGACGCACAAGAAAAATTTAACTTAAAGAGACCAAGAGCGGTTGTAGATAAGTTAAGAGAAGAAGGATATTGCGTTTATGCCAATAAATCTTCAAAAGGTACTAGTTACAGAATTGGTACACCTTCAAAAGCGATTGTAGCCGCTGGCTTAATGGCGCTTGAGGGACAAGCATACGCATAAATAGTTTATCTAGGTAGCTCGTAAATCCTAGATAAGTCTTGCCTCTCGTAAATGCAAGACATTGAGTTTGGCAGTATCTCTTTAAAAACTGCCACTTGAAATATGAAATTTAATGATTATATAAATACTTACGAAGCATGCCATAAGGGTGTTTCAATTTATATAAAAAATAACTTTGCTTTAACAAAAGGAGGTTCAAATGACCAATTACAAAGCACTCTCTATTTTTAATTCACTTAAACCATTTACCGTAGGGTATGATGATTTATTTTCGCATTTTGACGAAATGACAACTCATCTACCTCACTTGACAGCAAACAATTTCCCACCATACAATATTGTTAAACATGACAGTAATAAGTATGATGTTGAAATGGCATTAGCAGGATACAGTAAAGATGATGTTATAGTTGAATACGAAAACAATCAACTAACAATTAAATCAAAACCATATCCTAAAGACGAAGAAAAGGAAGATACAGAAACAATACACAAAGGTATTGCTAAAAGATATTTTTCTAAAGTCTTTACGATTGCTGATGATGTAGAAGTCAAAGGTGCAGAACTAAAAGATGGTTTGCTTAAAGTAGGTTTAGAACGAATTGTTCCAGACCACAAGAAAGCAAAAACTTTTGAAATTAAGTAAATAGATTGGGCGGCTTAATCGCCGCCCTTAAATTATATTATGATATTAGACCTATTTAAAATACCACTATACTCCGTAAATCTAAACTTAGATACACAAAAAATTTCTGAGTATTGTTTGTTACATCAAATAGATAATGATGGCAGACAAGTTTCAAATGCAGGTGGTTATCAATCTAAAGACTTAGTAGGTGAACACCCACAATTAAATGACCTGTTTATACAAATAGAAGAACATGGTAAAAGTTTTGCAGGTGATTTACATTTAGGTAAAGTATTATTAGATAATATATGGATTAATATTAACGAATACAAAGACCACAATCTACCACATGTACATAGCGATTGTGCCTTATCTGGTGTATATTATACTAATGTACCAATCAATGGTGGTGAGATTGCCTTTAAGCATCCATCAGCATATATCAAACACGAATGGAAGAATCCACATATCAATACAAGTTATACAAGTAGTAATATTGGCATGCCAGTACACGAAAATTGTTTGTATATTTTTCCATCTTGGCTGGAACATTTAGTAATGCCAAACATGAGCAACGAAAAAAGAATTTCAATTAGTTTCAATTTGAAGCTTGACAAAAGAGTAATTTTATGATAGGATGTATATTATGAACTACAAATTTAAAGAAAAAATTATCTTAGATGATGTGATGAAATATATTGATAACACTTACGGTGGTCATTATGCACAAAGTCAAAGACAATCTACAGAAAACATTATTGACCAGGGACATGGTGATGGTTTTTGTATGGGTAATATTATGAAATATACCCAAAGATATGGCAAAAAAGAAGGCAAGAATAAGGCAGACCTTATGAAAGTTATTCATTATGCCGTAATACAATTGTCCCAAGACCACTACAAAGAAGAAGCTCTTGGTAGTGTAATGAGTGAAAAATATAATAACAATTAAGGAGAATATATAATGCAATTAAGCGAAAGTACAAAAGAGATACTTAAAAATTTTTCTGAGATTAATCCAAACTTGATGATTAAACCAGGCAAAGAATTAAAGACTATCTCTACAATGAAGAATATCCTTGCTACAGCAAATGTAAGTGAAGATTTTCCACAAGATATTGCTATCTATGACTTGAATGAGTTTTTAGGTGTAATGTCATTATTTACAAAACCACAGTTTACCTTTGATGACAAATCGTTATCTATTGGTGAAGAAGGTACATCAACAAAGTCAAAATATTACTTTGCTGATCCTTCAATCTTAACTGTTCCACAAAAAGATGTAAAAATGCCTGAAGCAGAGGTACAGTTTACTCTAACTGAAACAGATTTAACTAAAGTAAAGAAAGCAGCTGCAATGTTACAATTGCCTGATATTTCTATTTCATCAAAAGGTACTGATATTACATTATCTGCTATTGATAAAAAGAATGATACTGCTAATAACTTTAGTATTAAAGTTGGTGAAACAAACTCTAAATTTGAGTTTCATTTTAAAACAGAACATTTAAAAATGTTACCTGGTGATTACAATGTATCTATCTCATCAAAGTTAATTAGTAATTTTAAACATAAATCAAAACCAATTCAATATTGGATTGCTTTAGAAAACACAAGTAAATTTACTGGCTAATTAGATGAGGAATATATTATGGAAAACTTTTTATGGGTTGAACAATATCGCCCTAGTAAGATTGATGAATGTATCTTACCCACAGAAATTAAGAATACATTTAAACAGATAGTAAAACAAGGAGAAATTCCTAACTTATTATTATCTGGTACAGCAGGTACAGGTAAAACTACAATTGCGAAAGCATTATGTAATGAACTTGATTGTGATGTAATGATGATTAATGGTTCAGACGAAGGTCGTTCTATTGACATTGTAAGAAATCAAATCAAGGCATTTGCCAGTACAGTATCACTAAACGAAAGTAACAAACCTAAAGTAGTAATTGTTGACGAAGCAGACTATATGAATGCTGAGTCCGTGCAACCTGCTTTAAGAAACTTTATTGAAACTTTTAGTAATAACTGTAGATTTATTTTTACATGTAATTACAAAAACAAAATCATACCGGCAATTCACAGTAGATGTACTGTTATTAATTTTTCTACACAGAAAAAAGATAAAGAGAAATTAGCAGGTCAGTTTCATAAAAGATTATCCACAATACTAGACCAGGAAAACATTGAGTTTGATCCTAAAGTATTGGCAGAATTAATTATAAAATTCTATCCAGACTTTAGAAGAACTATCAATGAATTACAGCGTTATAGTGTAAGTGGTAGAATAGACACAGGCATTTTAGTTAACATTGCTGAAATGAATATCCAAGGTCTCAACAAAGCGTTATCTAATAAACACTTTGGCGATATGAGAAAATGGGTAGTTGATAACATTGACAAGGATCCTACTGGTCTATATAAAGAACTATATCAAAACTTCTACGAAGTATTAAAACCTGAAACAATACCTGCTATGATTATATTACTAGCAGAGTATCAGTATAAGAATGCCTTTGTAGCGGATCCTGAATTGAATATGGTCGCTTGCCTAACTGAAATAATGGGCGAGTGTAAATTCAAATGATAGGTTTAGGATACTTAGACTACTGCCAAAAACGAATAGACGAAGGATTATCAACCCAACAAACTAAAACTGGTTTTGGTTTTGAGGATCCTGGACAAGAGCGTTTTGTTGTTTACTTTGCACGAACTCACATTATAGACCATCAAACTGGTATTGAAGCTAGAGGTTTACTAAAGATAGGTCGTGCCAAATTTGCAACAGCACTACAAAGAAGTCGTAATCAACCTGGTTGTGATTTTCGTATCTATGCTGAAATAGTTTGTGAAACAAATAATCAAATCAAAGAACTAGAAAAGATAGTAGAAAAATTTTTGGTTGATAAACATGTTGAACTGACACAAAATCAAAGAGAACTTTACGATATAAAAGATGATGAACTAAGACCTACGATTAAGGCAATACTTAATCATGTGTATTATTTTGAACCTAAGGAGGTATGTTACTATGGATGCTAGAAAGGTATATGATTATTGGCATTGGTCAAATGTCATAAGTGAAAAAGACAGGCAAGGTATGATTAATAATTTCTTGCATAGGTCTTTAGGTGACGAGAAAGAAGAATTACAAGGACATAACGAACAAGGTAATATGAAAAATGCTAAGGTTAAAACAATTAGTCTTGGTAGATTGCCAGAGATTAATCGTTTCTTAGATAGTGCCTATAAAACTAATAATGAAATTTTTGGTTATAATTTATGGGAAAGAAATAACTTAGATGTAATGTTATTAAATAGATATACAAAAGATATGAACTATCATTGGCATACGGACGCCAGTAGAGACTTAGCACATGATATTAAATTAACTTTTTTAATTAACTTATCAAATGACAATAGTTATGAAGGTGGTCAGTTTCAGATATATAATAATCTAACATTAACTTGTGATTTTAATCCAGGTGATATGATAATGTTTAAATCAGGATTACATCATAGAGTTACACCTATTACATCTGGTGAAAGAATATCATTAACACACTTTATGGTAGGTCCTAGATTTATATGATTGAATTAAAAGTTGTCAATGATAAAGAAGGTAAACAATTTGTGAAAGAGACAATACAAAATTTTCATAGTTATGTACCATCTACCTCATCTGTAGGTAGAAGAATAGATTGGATTATTTTTAATGAAAGTAAACCTGTAGGTATGATTGGTATAGGATCCTCAGTTTATCCTGCACCAAAAGATATTTTAAAATTTACTGGTAAGTCTTTATCAGAATATAAAGAATGTTTTAATACATTTGCTAACAACTGGCGATTTTGTATGAGAGAAAAGATTAAAAATGCAGGTACACAAATATTAAAAGAATTAAGAAAACAAGCACCATTACATTGGAAACAAAAGTATAATGATGAACTAAAATATTTAATTACATTTGTTGCAGGTGGTAATAACGGTGCTGTTTACAAAGCAGATAACTGGAAGATGATAGGTCAGACAGCAGGTTTACCAAAACATAAATCAGTATCTATGAAGTGGCACAACAAAGAAGAATTAAAAGAACTATATGTTAAACCAACAGGCGAGAATAAAAAGATGATTTTTATTAAAACTATATGAATGAATATAAATTAACAGATTACTTAACATCTATTAACTGGTCTAAAAAGAAGTTAATGGATACAGACGACAAAACATGGGAGAAGAAATACCCACCTTTTATTATTAACAAAGGTCTTTCTTATTTTGTAGATACAGTTATGTTTGCAAACGAAATGAATAGACTACACCATGCCTCTAAGCATATGCAATTTGCGTTTTTACTAAATACTATTAGACCTCAAAAAAGGTTTAGTAAGTGGATGAAGGCTAGTAAGTTAGCAAACCTAGAGCTGGTTAAGCAATATTACGGATATAGCAACAAAAAAGCACAACAAGCACTTAATGTTCTTACTAAAAAACAGGTTGAATATATTAAAGAAAAACTACATAAAGGTGGGAAAAAATGAGTGAATTTGTAGAATGGAAACCAGAGAGTATGCTTGAGGTCAAACTCAAAGAGCCGGATGATTTCCTAAAAATAAGAGAAACGCTAACACGAATAGGTGTTGCGAGTAGAAAAGAACGAAAAATATTCCAGTCTTGTCACATATTACATAAACAAGGCAGATATTTTATTGTACACTTCAAAGAGTTATTTGCTTTAGACGGAAAGAAAAGCAATATAATGACTAACGATATTGAAAGAAGAAATACCATATCTCAATTGTTGAGTGACTGGGGTTTAATTGAACTGGTTGGTACCATAACAGAAAAGGCACCATTATCACAAATTAAAGTTTTACCTTACAAGGATAAAAAAGAGTGGATACTAGAACCTAAATATAATATTGGAAAAAAACCAGAACAACAAGAGGAGAAAAATGAGAGACCAGATAATCAAAGCGCTTAAGTCTCATGCTCAAGGTCATATAGACAAGCATGTTGCCAATGTAGAAGTACATATAAGAAATGCAACAGGTGTGGCAGAGCACAGCGACCATGTGGAAACAATTGAGAAAGAATTGAAACACATTGCTGAATATGATGACCAACTAGAAATGTTGAATAAGTATTTTAAACTAGATAACTAAAAGAGCTTGACTTTTTAAGTCAAATGTGATATAATATATTATTGTTTATGCGAGATTTTTATACTAATGTTTCACCTTATGGTGACGAATTACTTGTCCGTGGTTTTCAAAACGGCGAGAGATTTGAAGATAGACTACATTATGTACCTTCAATTTATCATCCTTACAAATCACCTGGCAAAACAAAGTACAAGTCACTAGACGGTACTCCACTTGTTGCTCGTAAATGTAAAACTGTTAAAGAAGCAAGAATGCTTATCAAACGGTATGAAGAGCATCCTAATTTTATATACGGGACAGATAGATGGCAATATCAATACATTGCTGACTATTATCAAGGTACAGTAGAATACGACAAAAACAAATTACGAATTTATACAATAGATATTGAAGTAGAAAGCGAACATGGATTTCCTAATCCAGATGACGCTGACGAAAAAATGATTTGTATTACAATCAAAGACCAAATTAAAAAATCTATATTAGTTTGGGGTCTTGCTGATTATACAGTTAAACAAAAGAATGTTAATTATATTAAATGTAAAGATGAAAAAGATTTACTTAAAAACTTCTTAGGTTTCTGGAAACAATACACGCCAGATATTCTAACAGGTTGGAATAGTAAATACTTTGATGTACCTTATCTTATTAATAGAACTAAAAAAGTATTAGGTGAATACTCAATTAAAAGATATTCGCCATGGGATATTGTTGACGAAGACAAAGCATATCACAATGGTAGACAAGTTACATTTTTTAGATTGTTAGGTATTGCACAACTTGACTATCTACAACTCTATGCTAAATTTACAATTAAGAACCAAGAACGATATACACTTGACCATATTGCATTTGTAGAACTTGGCGAACAAAAAGATAAAAACCCATATGACACTTTTAAAGAATGGTATCAAAATGATATACAATCTTTTATTGATTACAACATTGTTGATGTAGAACTAGTTGATAAACTAGAAGATAGATTACAACTGATTGAGCTTGCAATCACTATGTCTTATAATGCGAAAGCAAACTTTGAAGATGTATTCTCACAAGTTAGAATGTGGGACACAATCATATTCAACGAACTATTAAAAGATGATATTATTGTACCAATGAGAAAGATTGGTAGTATTCAAGCAAAAGAACTTGTAGGTGCATATGTTAAGGATCCTAAAGTAGGTTTCCATGATTGGGTTGTATCGTTTGACTTGAACTCACTATATCCTCATTTGATTATGCAATACAATATTAGTCCTGAAACTATACTACCACAACAAAAAGATATATTGATTGATGACTTACTTGAAAAGAAAGTTGACACATCTGATGGCAATTGTGTTGCTGCCAATGGCACAATGTATAAACGAGATATACAAGGTATGTTGCCACGAATTATACAAAAAGAATATAACGATAGAGTTATTTACAAAAAGAAAATGTTAGAAGCGGAACAAATGTATGCTAACACAAAAGATAAGAAGTATGAAAAACTGGCAAGAAAGTTTTATATCATACAACACTCTAAAAAAATATCCTTGAATAGTGCTTATGGTGCAATTGGTAACAAATACTTTAGATATTATGACCATAGACAAGCAGAAGCGATTACTATGTCTGGTCAATTAAACATTAAATGGATTGAAAAAAGATTAAACGAATACTTTAACAAGTTATATAATACAGATGATGATTATATTATTGCGTCTGATACAGATAGTGTGTACATCAATATGGCACCACTTGTTAAGATGACAGGTGCAACTGATAAAGATAAAATTGTAAAAGCATTAGACACATTTTGTAGTGAAAGACTAGAACCATATATTGCAAAAGTATATAAAGAACTTGGCGATTATATGAATGTTAGAGAAAACAAAATGGTTATGAAACGAGAGGCGATTGCTGATAGAGGTATCTGGACTGCCAAGAAAAGATATATTTTAAATGTTCATAATTCTGAGGGTGTTCAATATCCTGAACCTAAACTTAAAATTATGGGCATTGAAGCAGTAAAAACTTCAACGCCATTACCTGTTAGAGAGAAGTTAAGAGAGAGTTTTAAAATATTAATGTCTGGTAATGAAACACAAATGAAAGACTTTGTAATAAACTTTAAACGAGATTTTGAACACATGACGCCAGAGCAGATTGGTTTCCCTCGTAGTATTAATAACATAGAAAAATATTCTGACACAACATCTATATACAAGAAAGGTACACCAATGCATGTTAAAGGTGCATTGTTATATAATCACTTGTTAAAAACTAATAAAGTGGCACATAAGTATCAACGAATATATAATGGTGACAAAGGTAAGTTTGTACATCTAAGAAAGAATATCTGGAATGCAAATGTAATTACTTTCATTGCAGATTTGCCAAAAGAATTTGATATGCACAAAAGTATAGATTATGATTTACAGTTTAATAAATCATTTATGGAACCATTACGATTTATACTTGAAGCAATTAAGTGGCGAGTTGACGCAAGCGAAACAAGTAACCTAGAGGATTTCTTTTGATATTAAATAATATAGACGCTACATGGGCAATGAATTACTTTATAGAATACTTTGGTCAATATGAAAGAATAGACCAATATCTTAAAGAACAAAAATTAGAACAAGTTAAAAATTTTCCATTTCAATTACCTGGCATGGCAGACGAAGATGAATTTTTTGCCAAGTTTGATATATCTCCTGAAGATATGAAATTTAGTGTTACAGAACCTAATGGTCAAATATTTGATAGAATGTTAAACAAAACATCTAGTCATACTAACATGTCAAGTATACCTGGTAAGTCAATTAGATTGTTAGTTACAGAAACAACTACAAATACTATTGTAGGTTTTATTAGACTTGGTAGTCCTGTGATTAATAGTAAACCACGAAATGTTTATCTTGGTAGACCTTTACAAACTACAGACATGGATGAAATGGGTAGATTTAACAATAGTGCCATTATGGGATTTGTAATTGTACCTACACAACCATTTGGTTATAATTATCTTGGTGGTAAATTATTAGCGGCGATATGCTGTAGTCATCATGTAAGAGATATACTAAATAAGAAGTATAAGACTAACATATGTTTATTTGAAACAACAAGTTTATATGGTAGTAGTAAATCATCAAGTCAGTATGATGGTATGAAACCTTATCTAAGATTTAAAGGTTTGACAGATAGTCACTTCTTGCCATTATTACATGGCGAAGCATTTAAGAAAATGAATGCCTGGTTTACAGAAAGAAACGGAGAACCTTTAGTTGACGCTGACGCAAGCAGTAGAAAACTAAAAATACAAACAAAGATGGTATCTATAATCAAGGAATCCTTGAAACAACAAGACGCCAATCTATATGAAAAATTTAGTAAGTTTGTAAATAAAACTAGAGACTTAACTGAACAAAAAAGATTTTACATGTCAGATTATGGGTATGAAAATGTACCACAATATCTCAAAAGAGAAACAGACGAACTCAAAAAAGGTATACACTACGATAAGTTTACATTAGAGAATACAATCAAATGGTGGCAGAAACTTGCTACTAAACGATTTAATAAACTTAAACAAAACAATAATATAAGAAATGATTTAGAGATATGGCACGAAGACGCCAATATACAAATTATAAGATAAAGCTTGACTATTTGAAAGGAGTATGATATAATGAAAGAAATTATGGAAAAAGCAAATCAACAAATGATAACAAATGAAGATTATCTTACAATGGTTAAGATAATACAGGCAGCACTTCAAAGAGGTGCAATCAAACCTGAAGAAATGGTAACAGTAGGCGGAGTATATGAGAAGTTGAAATTCCATTTAATTAAAGTAGAGAACGAACAAAAGGAGAAAACAGATGGCGGACTTTCTAAAACAAATAATTAAAGAAACTGGTAATGAATATGCAAGTGTAGTAAGTGACGGTGTTGAAGCCGGTGATGTAGATAGTTTCATAGACACAGGTTCGTATATGTTTAATGCCTTACTATCAGGTAGTGTCAATGGTGGTTTACCAAGTAATAAAATTACGGCGATTGCAGGTGAAAGTGCAACAGGTAAAACTTTCTTTGTACTAGGTATGGTAAAAGAATTTTTACAGAATAATAAAAATGCAGGTGTAATTTACTTTGAGAGTGAAAGTGCATTAACAAAAAAACTTATTGAAGATAGAGGTATTGATAGTGGGCGTATGGTAATTATGCCTGTAACTACAGTACAAGAGTTTAGACATCAAGCATTAACAGTATTAGAAAAATACAACGAACAAGATGAAGATAAAAGACAACCATTGTTGTTAGTCTTAGATAGTCTTGGTATGTTGTCAACAACAAAAGAAGTAGAAGACACAGCAGAGGGTAAAGAAACTAGAGATATGACTAGAGCACAAATACTCAAAGCTGCGTTTAGAGTATTAACATTAAAACTAGGTAGAACAAAAGTACCTATGATTATTACTAATCATACCTATGATGTAGTTGGTGCATATATGCCAATGAAAGAAATGGGTGGCGGTTCAGGTTTAAAATATGCTGCTAGTACAATTGTATATCTATCTAAGAAAAAAGAAAAAGAAGGTACAGATGTAGTTGGTAATATCATACATTGTAAAACTCAAAAGTCCAGATTGTCAAAAGAAAACATGATGGTTGATGTAAGATTAAGATACGATACTGGTTTAGATAAACACTATGGTTTAGTTGATTTAGCAGTTAAACATGGCATATTCAAACAAGTATCTACAAGAATAGAACTACCAGACGGTACTAAACAATATGCGAAAAGCATATATGCTGATCCAGAAAAATATTTTACTAAAGATATAATGAAACAATTAGACGAAGCTGCAGACAAAGAATATAGTTATGGAAACTCCTAATTATACATACATGGAAAATCCTAAAAGTGACCTTACAGGTTTTAGGATTACTGATGGTGTGTATAAAGATGTTGTTTATACTTATGGCAAGGTTCAACCTATTGAAGAAAACGATAAGTTGAGATTAAAGTTTGAGTATAACATTGTAGAGAATCCAAGTGGCGTAGATACGGCAGATAAGAATTTCATTAATGTCATTGGTGACATATTAACAATAGAGGTAGAAAAAGATGGTAACAGCAGAGAGAATAGAACGGACAGCGCTCAAAAATCTAATACATAACGAAGTATATACAAGAAAGGTATTACCTTTTCTTAAAGCAGAATACTTTGATGACCGTAATGAGCGTATTGTTTTTTCTCAAATATTAAAGTTTGTTGAACAATACAACAAACAACCTACAAAAGAAATACTACAAATAGATATTGGTAAGCGTAAAGACTTAAACGAAAAAGAACACCAATCTATTGTAGATTTAATCTCTACACTTAATAAAGAAGACATTGACATTGATTGGTTAACAAATACTACAGAAAAGTTTTGTAAAGACCGTGCCATTCATAATGCAGTTATGGAAGGTATTCATATCTTAGACGGTAAGAATAAAAATCAAACACCAGAAGCAATACCTGAAATAATGAAAGACGCCCTTTCTGTGTCGTTTGATAAAAATGTTGGGCATGATTACTTGTCTGATATAGAAAAAAGATTTGATTATTACCATAAGAAAGAAAACAGAATACCTTTTGACTTAGATTTCTTTAACAAAGTTACCAAAGGTGGTTTGCCAAATAAAACACTTAATGTTGCTCTTGCAGGTACGGGTGTTGGTAAAACTTTATTCATGTGTCATCAAGCTGCCGCTGCCTTATCTGATAATAAGAATGTATTGTATATCACAATGGAAATGGCAGAGGAAAGAATTGCTGAAAGAATAGACGCTAACTTATTGAATGTGTCTATGGAAGATTTACATATGTTAAACAAAAAAATGTTTAACGACAAGATTGTACAATTACAAGGCAAAACAACAGGTACAGTTATCATCAAAGAATATCCAACTGCTAGTGCAGGTGCTAATCATTATCGTGCATTAGTAAATGAATTAGCATTAAAGAAAAGTTTTAAGCCAGATATTATATTCATAGACTATATTAATATTTGTGCTTCAAGTAGATTTAAGGCAGGCAGTAATGTAAACAGTTATACTTACATTAAAGCAATCGCTGAAGAATTAAGAGGATTGGCAGTAGAATTAAATGTGCCAATTGTAACGGCAACACAAACCACAAGAACTGGTTTTGTATCCACAGATGTAGGTTTAGAAGATACCTCTGAAAGTTTTGGTTTACCAGCAACAGCAGACTTTATGTTTGCATTGATTAGTAGTGAAGAATTAGAAAAGGCAGGTCAAATGCTTGTCAAACAATTAAAGAACAGATATAACGATCCAACAATGAATAGAAAGTTTATTATTGGCGTTGATAGAAGTAGAATGAAATTGTTTGATATAGAACAATCAGCACAAAATCTAATACAACCAGAGCAACAGGAGAAATATGTCCAACACAACCCTACGAAGGAAGAAACACCGGAACAAAAATACAAGAAGTTCCAAGACTTCCAATACTAGTTATCACTTAGAAGTTAAATCTAAGAGGAAAGGTAGCAAGATAGTATTTGAAGTATGGCAAACAAATAGAATAGGTGAAAGAGGCAGAATACAAACCTTTGCCTTTCGCAAAGACGCCAAACATCTAGCAGACTTTCACAATGAAAATCAACCATGGAAAGTAAATGGTGGTCTTCCTAAGTTTTTCTACGACTAAATAGTAACATAACTATTATGGAGGCATTGATAAAATGTTAAGTTTTAATACATACTCAAACTTATCTGAAGCACGAAGTCGTGGTGAAGAAATGGAAGAACTGATTATTGCAGCTGTCAACAATCAGAAAGAACCTAAATCTAAGTTTGGTATACCTACAGGCGCAGGTAAGAATGTCGCTAAATTTCTCAAAGCAAAAGGTATTAGAGGTAAAGGACAAGTCCTTGGTGCAGATACTATTAATGTAACACCAGAGTGGACTAGTTATTGGCCGGGTGGGTCAGTACCAGGTTCTACTAAAACACCTAAAACAGACTTCACAATAGGAAATAATAAAATCTCCCTTAAATCAGGTAGTGCTGCTCAGTTAATGAGTGGTGGTCGTAATGAGAGTATTGCAACTTTCTATACAGCATTAAAGAGTGTAGAAGGTATGCAGAAAAAAGTTGTTAACAAATTAACAGATATGTTTGAAGGATTGGCACCTGCTTCAGTTGCAGGTAGTGAATTGGGAAAAGAAATTAAAAAAGGTAAAGATAAGGCAGTTATGAAAGCAAACGCTGCTCATAAAGAATTAATGGGTGAACTCAAAGCTATCTTTGCAAAGAACAAAGTCTTTTCAAATGCTTTTGCTTATGAAGCAATGTCTGGTGATACCAAGTTTGGTAAAAAATCTCCAGGTAGTTGTACTCATTTTCTTACAGTATCATTTGATGGTAAGAAAGCACATTTAAAAAAAGTAAGTGATAAAGCATATGTACAGAAAATTGCTGACCAAATGAAAGTGTCAGTAAGGTTTAAATCATCATCACAAAAAGTTGGTGGTAAAAAGACAGGCAAATACAAGTATTGGTCTGCCGTAGGGTTAATAGTTGACAAACTGGAAGAAGAAATGAGACCTATTGAGGGACAATTATTACACGAAGGTGTATTAGATAAACTCAAAGATATCTATGGAAAAGTAAAAGACTTTATAGTTAACTTATTCAAAAAGATAATGGAATATATTTCAAAAGGTTTTAATAATCTAATTGATTTTTTAGATTTAGAACCACAAGTAGATGTTGACCCAACGGTAAGAACAGATGTATAACGATTTATTAGTAGAAGATAAAAACACACACCTAGAACATTTAGAAGATGATATCATTAATAATGGTTCAGAAGGTGGAGACAATGCAATCAACTTCCTAAAAGCAACAGCAGACTTATTATCAGGTAACTCAACTAAAGGTGTAAATGTAACTGTCAAATGGGACGGTGCACCAGCAATAGTTTGTGGACCTAGTCCTGAAAATGGCAAATTCTTTGTAGGTACAAAATCAGTATTCAACAAAACACCTAAAATAAATTATACAGTACAAGATATTAAAAACAATCACACAGGTGAAGTTGCAAATATTTTACAAGATTGTTTAAGATACCTTTCTACACTAGGTCTCAAAGAGATATTACAAGGTGACTTATTGTATAGACAAGGTACAGTAAAGAAAACAACTTACAAATCATCAAGTGGTAAATCTGAACAGATGTTATCCTTTCAACCTAATACTATTGTTTATATGGTACCAGAAGCGTCTGGTTTAGGTCGTAAAATTAATTCAAGTAAATTAGGTATTATATTTCATACAACTTATAAAGGTAAAACTTTTGATAAGTTAAGTGCCAAGTTTGGTGCTAATGTATCTAAACTAAGAAGAAGTCCAAGTGTCTTCTTTGATGACGCAAGTTATAAAGATGTATCTGGTGTTGCCACAATGACAATTGGCGAAATGCAATCTTTTCAAAAGATATTAAACATGGCAGGTGGGTCATTAAAAAAATCAAAAGAATTATTAAACAAAATTAAAACTGAAACAAATACATTATCAGTAGGTGTACAATTAAAAACATATCTAAACAGTTTCATTCGTGCTGCCACAGATTTACCAAGTACAAAAGAAACAGCAAGTGAGTTTAGAAAGTTTTTCTTAGATAGAACACAAAAAGAAATTGATAGTAAGAAAACTGATAAGGGTAAAGAGAAATATATTATAGTACAAAAAGAAGGACTTAAATTTATTGATAGTCAAAACGAAAAGATATACTTTGCATGTGCTACATATAAGACTTTACAAAGAGCAAAACAAGTTTTAATAGATAAGTTAAACAAAGCAAAATCAATAGGAACATATAAGACAACACCAAAAGGATTACAAGTAACTAATCCAGAAGGTTATGTTGCTGTTGACAAATCAGGCAAAGCAGTTAAGTTAGTTGATAGATTAGAGTTTAGTGTACAAAACTTTACTGCTGCTAAAAATTGGGATAAAAAATAATGGCTAAAAAAGGACTCTGGTATTATATGAACAAGAGAAGAAAAGAGGGTAAACCTAAACGTAAACCAGGCGAAAAAGGATATCCAGGACCAGGTGCATTTGATAGAGCAAAAAGTGAAGACGCTCAAAATCTTGCTATGAAAGACAAAGACGCATATAAAAAAGATAATCTATTAGGCACACCTGAATTAACAAACAAATATAAAAAAGATACACCAGGACAAGAAAATATAAATGTACCTATTAAAGTAGGTGATACTGTCAAAGGTGGTAAGTTTAAAAACAAATCTATCAAAGTTAAAAAGATAGGTAAGAATGATAAAAACGATATAACAATTAATGACAAACCGTTATTAAGAGTAAGACCACAAGTAGAAGGTTTCAAAGAATTTATAATGAAATACTTAGAACAGGCACCTAATACTGCTGACGCAATGAAAAGACACAAAGCAGGTAAAGCAGGTTTTACAGACAAAGCACATTTGAAAGCAAAAGGTTTAATACCTCGTTCAGATGGAGAAAAAAGAAAGAGTGATAAGTACAAATAATGATTACGTTTAAAGAATTAAATAAAAGGGTACCTAGAAAGAAAGGTCAACCTGCTAATTCTAAAAAACATAGTGACTTATATACAGACGAAAATCCTAAAGGTACAATACACGGTTTAGGATTTAAAGATGTTGCAACGGCAAAAAAGAGTGTTGCTAAAATTAAATCGTCTGGTAAATCTCATGCTCATAAAATTCAGGCAGCGATTGCCATGGAACAAAGAGCAAGAGTTATGGGTAAGACTGCTGAAGCGGCAGTATATAGAAGTTTTATTAACGCAATGAAAAAGAAGACAAAAGAATGATACCATTTATTTTAAAAGAAGGTTTATATGACCCAGGTATATTCAAAGCATTTTTCCTTGCAGGTGGTCCTGGTTCAGGTAAAACATATGTTACAAATAAAGTAATGGGTGGTATGGGACTAAAGAATGTTAATAGTGATAGAGCATTTGAAATAGGTTTAAAAAAGGCAGGTCTATCTTTAAAAATGCCTGAAGATGAGGCAAAGAAAAGAGACCCAATTAGATTGCGTGCCAAAGAATTGACAGGCAAAGCATTAGAGAATTACATACAAGGTCGTTTAGGTCTTGTTGTAGATAGTACAGGTAGAGATTATGAGAGTATAGCAAGACCAGTTTCATTATTAAAACAAATGGGATATGATTGCTATATGGTATTTGTGAATACGAGTTTAGAAGTTGCAATGGTAAGGAATACAGAAAGAGAAAGAACTGTACCACCTGAAATTGTAAAGAATAACTGGAATACTGTACAACAAAATATAGGTAAGTTTCAAAGACTATTTGGTCAACAGAAAATGATTATCATTGATAATAATAAGGCAGACGAAAAAATTATTACCAATGTATATAAACAAGTTGCCAAGTTTGTGAAAAAACCTGTAGATAATCACATTGCAAAACAATGGATTAGAAAAGAAACAGATAAGAGAAAAAGATGAAGACATTAAAAGAGTTACTAAGAAAGAGTGTTGGTAGAAAACAACCAGTTGTATTTGCATTTGGTCGTTTAAACCCACCTACTGTAGGTCATCAAAAGTTGATTGACAAAGTAATTACTATGGCAAAACGAGTGAAAGGTTTGCCTGTTTTGTATGTTAGTGCTTCACAGGATAAAAACAAAAATCCTTTAACAGCAAAACAAAAACTAGATTATTTAAAGAAGATATACCCTCGTGGTATAAAATTAATGCCCGCTACAAACAACGAAAGAACATTTATGGAAATATTAAAGAATAACTTTGATAAAAGATATACTGATGTTTATATGGTTGCAGGTAGTGATAGAGTATTAGAGTTTAAAAAACTAATTAAAAAATACAACGGTAAAGATTACAATTTTGATACCGTTAATGTAGTGAGTGCAGGTGAAAGAGATCCAGACGCTGAAGGTGTAACTGGTATGTCTGCTAGTAAAATGAGAGCACTCGCAAAAGAAAACAATTATAAAGATTTTAGGAGTGGTCTAATGAAGAACACAAAGGAGAAAGACGCAATGAAACTATTTAAAGATTTGAAAAATCAAATGGGTGTAAGAGAAGATATGTTACCACCTAGTGCAAGTAGTGAGAGTGACGAGTTAAATATTATTAGAGAAAATTATCATGCAGGTGACATATTTAATATTAATGAAATGGTTGAAAATTTAAAAGATGGTAGTATAGGTAAGATTATTAAAAGAGGACCTAACTATGTACAATACGAAATGGAAGACGGTGGTGTAAAAAGAGCATGGTTAGATGATATCGTTCCAACTGAGGATACGGTAAATGAAGAATTGGTTAATGAAAATGTTGACCAAAAGAAATTAGTATTACAAAAGAATAGTGATAGACTAGTTTCATTTAAAAGTTTTGATGAAGAAATCAGCGCAGCTTCTAATCAACAAGATGTAAATGTTGATGACGAAGATAAAGCGAGAGAAGATAATGAGAAGAAAGATAAACAAAAGAATAAAGTAAAAACACCTGGACAACCAGATACATTTGATAGTTATACTGATACTCATATTTCAGATGAACAGAAAAGTAATACTAGAAAGTTTAGTCAAATAACACCAGGACAAGATAGAGACTATGAGAAGTTAGTGGCAAAAAGAATGTTCACTAAGTTTGAAGGTGTTGATAGAGTTGCACAGGATCCAGATATTAAAAAGAAAGATGGTACACAACCTAAGAAATACTATTCTGGTTTAAAGAAGTCAACTAAATCTGCTAGAGACGCACACTTTAAAAAAGGTGCAAAAATGGATGACGATAATCCATCAGCATATAAACCGGCACCTGGTGATAGTAAAGGTAAAACTAAACCTAGCACACATACACAAAAATTTAAAAAGATGTTTGGTGAAGTTGATGAAGAAGTATTATCTGCTAATGATATTAGAGATTGGTCATTATTACCAGAAACTATTGATATGTTTAAAGACAAATATCAATCTGATTGGAAAATTGAACTAGACAATACAATTGCTGAAATGATGAAAGATATTGAGATAGATGAAACTGCTACAGCAGCGATTAAAAAGAAAGCAGAAAAATCTGGTATGCCGGCAGGTGTATTAAGAAAAGTATATAATCGTGGAGTTGCTGCCTGGAGAACAGGACATAGACCAGGAACTACACCACAACAATGGGGTCTTGCAAGAGTTAATTCATTTACTACTAAATCAAGTGGTACATGGGGTAAAGCAGACGCTGACTTGGCGAAACAAGTTAGAGGAAGTTAATGACATTTGTATTTAAACACCCTAGTAAATATAAAAAGATAAAGGAAGAAACAATGGTAAAATCATTTAAAGAAGTAGAAGAAATTGACGCTATTTGCGAACAACAATACCAAGATTTGCCTTTAGAAGAAGCAGAATATCAAGGTAAGAAAGTTACACTTAACGACCCAATTCGTGGTGGTTCAAAGAAATTTTATGTATATGTTAAAGACGGTGACAAAATAAAAAAAGTTTCATTTGGCGACACAACTGGTTTAAGTATTAAGCGTGACGATCCTGCTAGGCGTAAATCTTTTAGAGCAAGACATAACTGTGACCAAAAGAAAGATAAGACAACGGCAGGTTACTGGTCATGTTATCAATGGCGTGCAGGCGCTAAGGTTAATAATTAGTATAAATAGTAAAGTTATGACAAGATACACAAAAACAATGGCGGAAGCCTACAGAGAAGTCAACGAGGATCCAGTTGCAAAAGCACAGGATAAATTAGACGCAACAAAGAAAATTGCTGCCTTAAAAAAACAAATTGACCAAATAAAACAAGACCAAAAAGCAAGTGCTGCTAGAGACGCAGCTGCACCTAAACCGGCAGCAGAAGCAGTTGATAGTGATGATACTGGTGGTGACGCTGAAGTAGATATGATTAAGAACCAAGTAAATCAAATGCGACACTTCTTAGATGGTATTGAAAGTATGATTGCAAAAGATGGTGATGTAGAAGAATGGGTACAAAGCAAGATTACTAAGGCAACTGATTATCTTAAAACGGCATACTCATACAAAACAGGTGAGAAGAATGAAGAAGTTAACGAAATCGCACCTGCTATAGCAGCTATTGGTAGAGCGGCAGCAATGGGTGTTGGTTCAGCTGTGACAAACAGAGCAATAGATAAGATTACCTCAGATAAGAAAAAGATAAAAGAAAAAATGGATCCAAGAGAACATGTTGCTAAGAGTAAAAAGAATCCAGGTGAGTTTGGTGTATATGATAAAGAAAGTAAAGAAGTAAAAACATTCAAAGATAAAAAAGACGCTGAAGAATATGCTATTAAAAACCATGATATGTTAATGCATAGAGAAGAAGTTGAAATAAAAGAATTTACAGATGCTCAAATAAAGAGACTGAAAAAAGAATACGAACCACTACGAGGTAAAGAAACTGGAATGAATCCAGAAAAATTCAAAAGACTTCGTGTTATGATGAGTAGAATGACTAAAGACATGTTGTTGAAATTAGTTAAGGCAGATTTGCCTATAATTACATCAGCTGCGAAAGCAAGATTAGTTGTTCATCATGGAATGAAGTGGTCACAATTACCAGAAGAACTGGTAGCGTATATAGACTTAGAACAATTAGACGAAGCTAAATCTAAGTTTAAAAGTGTAGAACCAAAAGTAATTGATAGAGTAGAAAAAATGATGAGAGGTAGTAGAGACGAAAAGAACTCTATTGCTAATTTATTAAATTACTTAATGCCACCTGAAGTTGTTGATATGATTAGATACAAACTAAAAATAACACAACCAAGAGGCAAAATTAAATTTTAAAGGGAGACTAAAATGTCAAAAAAAGATAACGGAATTGTGGGTTGGAACTCTAGTTACTTTGGTGAAGCAAAACCAGGGTCATTAGCACAAACAATCGCAGATATAACAAACAAACAAAATGAACTTGTTGGTGGTAAACCAGAAGTTGCAGACAGTCAAGCAGCTATAGCTGCAAAAGCAAAAGAAGAATTAGCACAAGAGGGTACATTACCACCTGCTCTTCAAAAAGCAATTGACGCCAAAAAAGCAAAAGCAGACGGCAAAGAGAAAAAAGAAGATGAAGACATGGCACAAAAAGAACCTAAGTCTAAAGACAAAGGTGCTGTAAAAGTACATGGCGAAGATGTCAATGCTGAGATTGAAGCTGCTAAACAAGGTAAAATCAAATCACTAGTAGATACTATCATTGATATGTACAAAACTAATGAAGAAGGTAACGCATTTGGTAAAGCACTACAAGCTGCTAAAGAAAAAGGCGAAACTGAATTTGTAGTATCTGGTAAAAAATTTAATGTAGAAGCAGAATTAGATAAAGTAAATCAAACTGCTGTAAAGAAAAAGTTTGACGACAGAAAAGACAAAGACATTGATAACGATGGCGATGTTGATAGTTCAGACAAATTTCTTCACAAAAGAAGAAAAGCAATATCTAAAGCAGTAAGTAAGTAATACCATGAAATACTCCGCATTTAAAGCGGAGACTTTAAACCTACACCTAGTTCAGGAACAGGACAGTCTCCCAACTATCTACTGTGACATGGACGGTGTACTATGTGATTTTAGGGCAGGCATTGATAAGATGTTTACGCTTAAGTCTAAAGATCCATCTATGCCTGGACCTATGCAAACCAATGGTTATTCAGATACAGACGATTGGTTAAAGGCGCCAATGAGTTCTACAAAATGGCAACCTATACATAACTACCCTATGTTTTGGCCGACATTACCGTGGATGAAAGACGGTCTAAAGTTATGGTCATACATAAGCAAGTTTAATCCACATATTTTATCAGCATATACGCCACACGATAAGAACAGTATTAAGGGTAAAAGACTGTGGATACAAAGGAATTTAAGACTTACTGACCAAAGTAGAATACACTTAGTCAGACGTAAAGAGAAGAAACTTTACGCTAATGGTAATGTATTAATTGATGATTATGGAAGAAATGTGAAAGAATGGAAAACAAACAAAGGTATCCCAGTTAAGCATAAATCAACTGCTGAGACGATTTCTAAGTTGAGAAAACTAGGATATGTATAAATAGTAACAGTTAACTAACAAAATTTAACTTATTAATAAGGAGAAAAACATGGGACTATGGGGAGCAACAGACGCTGATGAAAGCAAACCTAAGAACCTAACCACGGCAGAGAAAAAAGAAGTATTTGCCAATACAAAAGGTTGGGTCAGGGAAGCAGGATCAAGTGCGTCAGGAAACGACAACACTAGTGCTGACGAGGAAGTTTTGGTCGCTATAGGCGGACTATCATCTTCTTTAGGCGCTGCTGACATAACACAAATTGAATGGATTACAACAACAGCAGATAAGTCTGCTGGGTTTACACTTTCAGCAAGATTAAGATTTAATGAACCAGTAAACGTTGTTACTACGGGTGGTACACCTACTTTAGCAGTAACTAACGGTAACCAAGGATCAGGATCAGGTAGAGGACCACATAACTTAGCATATGCCTCAGGAACTGGTACTAACGAATTGGTATTCTCATTAGCAATTGCAGCCGCTAACGCAGCTACAAACGCAAATGATGTATTAGTATTTGGTGCTAATCCATTAGCATTAAATTCTGGAACAATTAAAGATGTACAAGGTACTAACGCAACTATAACAAGTGTTGCTGGTATTGGTACAGCCGCTGGAACTGTTACAGTTGTAGCATAATAAATAAGATTATTACGAGGGTACTTAGTGCCCTCATAATGATAGCAGTTAAGCATATGCGTACTGCTAGTAGCATTCCCCAAATACATAAGGGGTTTATATAAGGAGAAAAAAAAATGGCTGACAAAAAAATAACAGCGCTTACTGACCTGGGTTCAGGTAACATAGCAAGTGCTGACTTACTTCATGTAATTGATGATCCATCAGGAACACCAATTAACAAAAAAATCTCAGTAGCAAGTTTATTCGCAAACGTTCCAACTGCTGTAGCAATCAATCCAGGTGCAAGTGCTAATGTAACAATTAACGCTAACGCAACTGATAGTGACTTTATCGTTTCAAATGATGACGAAGAAGCATTAAGAGTTGATGGTGCTAACAGAGAAGTTGTAATTAACGAAGCTTCAGGTCAAACAGATTTAAGAGCAGAGACAAACTCTTACTCTACTGCTTTACTTGTTGACGCTTCTGCTGACAATGTACAAATTAACGCAACTCCAGTTTTTGGATTAACACAATCACTTTCAGGTGCAGGTGCTATTGATGTTGTATCTGCTATTACAGAAATTGTAACTACAGGTACTAACGCATACACATTTGCTGACGGTGTTGAGGGACAAATTAAGTTCCTAGTTATGAAAACTGACGGTGGTGTAGGTACTGTAACTCCATCTAACTTTGCAAGTGGTTCTACAATCGCTTTCAATGATGTAGGTGATACAGCATTCTTACTATTCACTAACGGTAACTGGCAACTAATTTCACACTTTGGTTGTACAATAGCGTAATAATTAATTAGTGAGGGCGCTACGGCGCCCTTTCTTAACATGAGGATAATATGAAACAAAATATTGAAGCGAAATTAAAAGTTTTAGAAGACAATCGTTCAAAAGTATCTGAACAGATACAAAATGGTGAACAATTGTTAACGAAAGCAAAGGCAGATTTAAACGCAATTCAAGGTGCGATACAAGTTTGTCAACAATTATTAGAGGAAGAAAAAGGAGATAAGAATGACGGAACAAAAGATTAGATATGGCGCTGGTGGCGTTCCTTACTACGAAAAGGCAGACGCAATTGAGACTGAGAAAAAAGAATTAGAAACTTCTTATCAACAATCTATCGCTAATAAGGAAGAAAGAACTTCCAAAAAGAAAAAGAAAACTAAAAAAGTAATTCAGGAAATCATGGGAGATGACCTGGTAGAAAACAAGGAGATGTTAGATGAAATCATTTAAAGATTTTCAAAATATAAACGAGAAAACTACTCCTGTTAACGCACCTTCAGAAAGTGATATGCACCTTAATGATATTACAAATGACGAAATAGTCAGTAGAATAAATCATTTTGTAGGTTCAATTGCAAGCATGGAACATATTAATCCATCAGCAGCAGTAAATCATTTAAGAAGTAAACTACACGGTTTAGGTGTAGAAATGATTGGTGAGTTACCAGAGTTTGTTGAAAAGAATGGTACAGTAAATATTCCACTATCTAAATTTGGTGGCGTATATGGTAAAACAGGTGAAGAACCTGCTAGTGAAGTTAAAAATGATGACGGTATTGAAAGACAATTAAAATTGAAATACGAGACATTAGAAAACGGAGCATGCAAGGTTTACGCTGAATTAGTATAAGCGTAGATAATGAGGTTTGATAAATTAACTAAGGACAATGTCCTGATGTTTGCGTTGAAACATTATGAAAACCATCAAGCGACAAGCGAGAAGGAATTTTATGATGATATGAAGCGATTTAAATATCTGAAAAGACTGTTTAAGAAATACAGTAAGTCAGGTGTTATTAAAGAGCGATTGATTATGAACCATATCATAGTATTGGCGAATGTGTTTGGTCCAGACGCAGTAAAAGTATTATTGTTTTTTAAGATTGACCAGATTTATTGGACGCAGTTGAAAACATTTTTAATATTCTTAAATTATATGGCAGCAGATGAATTGAAACAAATCTCATTAGATGGAACTTTGTTAAAGGCATTAAAGGAAATATAAATGGCAAGTACAGCAATAGACGCTTTTATTACATTTCGTTTTTTGAAACTATTAGTTACACCATTTAATAAAACTGAGGCATTTAAACTTGGTATTATTAATGAGAGAGGTAAAGTTTTAAGAAAGTACAAGACACTTGAGCGAATAGAAGAAAGGCAAGCATATACTATTTTACACAGGTTGGTTTTCAATGTAAAGAAATTGATTGAAAAAGTTCCTGGTGGTAAGTCCAGATTGGCGAGTTATGCTGCCGCTCTATTTCTTATTAAAGAGCATGTTGCTGAAATGAACGATAGTGACGGTCAACTACTTGAAAAAGAGTTTTATAAATATTTAAAAGACAATGACTTACTTGAAGAAGAAGACAACGAGATTAAGGAAGAAGTTGCATTTGGTGATAAACTTTTGAAAGGTACTTACAAGTTAATACAAAGTGTAGGTACAGATGAAGAAGACAAGATTATAGGTAGAAAAGGTGACAAAGTTTCTGTTTATGCAGACCAAGTTGCCAAAGATAATGTTATGGGACAAGATGTTTTTGAAGTAATACATGATGATAGTAAACAAGTATTATTAGTAACAATAGAAGACATAGAAGAAGCATGAGAACATACAGAGCATTCAAAAAAGATCCAGATGTCGTAGAGGCAATGGACATGGCGGCTAGAAGAAAGAAAGCAATCAGAATGAGAAGAATGGCAAAGCGTATGGTGATTGCAAGAAAACGATCCATGAAAAGAATGGCAACTCCAGATATTTTAAAGAAGCGTGCCACTAAACAGGCAAAGAATATGTTGATTAAAAAATTTACTAAAGGTATGGATAAAAGTGATATGACAATTACAAAAAGAGCAGAGATTGAAAAAAGATTAAAGAAGATGGCAAGTAGAATTAAAACTATCTCACTAAAACTAATACCTAAGATAAGACAAAAAGAACAAGCAAGAAGAAAACAAATGGGTGGTGGAAAATAATTATGAAAACATTTACAGATTTTAGCACAGACTTACTTAGATTAAAAACGCAACTAGAAGGCAAACAAAACGAGATTGCTAATGTTGCAGGTGACGGTGCAGTTTCTATGCCACCTACTGCCAGAAAAGTTGTTAAAAAGAAAAAAACATTTAGTGTATCTCCACAAGTCTTTGATATGTTCAGACGAGGTAAGAAGAAGTTTGAAAAATGGTCTAAGTATCTAAACTTAGAAGACGAAAGTCAAAGAGCATTATACAGTTGGGCAATCAAAAATCATCACGGTGTTATTATCTTACAAAATGCTGTAACAGGTGAAGTAAGAGCAATCAGACATAATAGAATGGGTGGTGGACAATGGCACAAACTAAGTCGTGGTATTGTAGGTGAAGATAAAGATATGCCTAAAGCAGTATTAGATGACGCTGAAGATATAGTAAAAGATTTAAAGAAGAAGAAAGCAGACTTTGCTAAGAGATATGGTAAAGACGCTAAAAAAGTTATGTATGCAACTGCTATGAAAATGGCAAAAGCAAAGAATGGTATTGAAAGTAAACAATTTGGTAAAATGATACAACAGATTAAATCTAGTATTGAAAACTTAGGTCAACAAAACGAAGACTTTAATTCTAAGATAGAAAATCAATTGTATGAAACACCAGCAATTGCTAACGAAAACAATATTAATATTCTAAAAGATATTGTCTTAAAGAATGAAAGACAAAAGATAAATTTTGATAAACATGGAAGTATGAGAGTATTTCCAGAAGAAGCAAATATATTACTAAAAGTATATAATGAACTAAGAGAAGACCTAAAACAAAAGTTTACAAAGATGTTAAACTTCAATCAAATGGGTCTTAAAAGTTTAAAAAATATGTGTTATGAAATTGCTACTTATGGTGAACCACAAGGTCTAGCAAGACCTATTGCTGATATAGGCAATATGAAATCACCTTACAGTAGACCGGCATATGCCTTAAATGCAAAGCATGATAAGAAAAAGAAAAAAGAAACGGCAGTAGGTCCTGGTATAAACACATATAAACCACAAATGAATTTAATAGCAAAAAAGAAAAGGGACTAATATGGAACTAGTTATCGCTTTGGCAATGAAATTCTGGCAATGGTCAATACTAATTGCCTTAATAATAATAGGTTTTATTGTTAACCTACTTGATAAGAAAGACAACAGCAATAGAATAGGATTTAAATACACAGAATTTCCTCACATGAAACCAATACCAATTGCAACAAAAGGTAAAGGTTTTTGGAAAGGTATATTAATGTGGTTATTAGGTACTAGACAATGGGAAATAGTAAAAGATTTTAGATACTCATTGGGTGGATCAGAATATGTTATACCAGCAGGTTTCAAATTTGATGGTGCAAGTATACCAAAATTCTTACATACATTTTTGTCACCAGTAGGTGTATTATTAATGGGTGGACTTATACACGATTACATGTATAAGTATGAAGCACAATTAATAAACAACAAAAATTACATGGATCCAAATCTAAAAAATGAGGGTGTGTCTGTAACACAAAAGAAAGCAGATCAAATCTTTAGAGATATTAATATAGAGATTAATGGTTTCTTTCTTATGAATTACTTAGCATACTGGTCATTAAGACTAGGTGGTTTCATGGCGTGGAATAAACACCGTAAAGTCAACGCTAAGATTTAGTAAAGTAAATAGTAAATAATGTTCAGTAGTTTAAAAATTGGTTTAGTATTAGTAATGTTGGCAGGTGCCGGTGGAGGTTATCTGTATGTAAAAAAACTACAAAAAGATAACGCAATACTAAAAGAAAATCAATTAAAACTAGAAAGTGCTGTTGAAGATCAAAAAGGTGTTATTGAACAACAAGCAAAAGACTTCAAAACAATAAGAAATACATTAAATAAACTAGAAGAACAAAATAAGAAACTAGAAAAAGATAAAGAAGATTTATCAAAAAGATTAGGTAAGCATGATATAGGTAATCTTGCAGAAAACAAACCTAAACTTGTAGAAAGAATTATTAATGGTGCGAGCAAGAGTGCTGCTAGATGTGTAGAGATTGCATCAGGTTCGCCAATGACAGAGGAAGAATTAAATGGTACGCCTAATCGTGAGTGTCCTGGTTTCTGGGCTACTCCTTAGTAGTTGCACAGGACTAGCAGTTAAAGAGATACAAAGTTATAAAATTGAGAAGAAAAGAGAACCTCTTAATCTACCAATGCCTGTACCTCTAGAGTTAGTAGATGTAGAATGGATTGTTGTAACAAAAGATAACGTTGATGAAGTAATGGAAAAAGTGAAAGCAGAAGGTGGCGATTATGCCTTGTTCGCTGTAACAGACGAAGGGTATAAGAAACTATCTGTAAACTTTGCTGACATTCGTAATAAACTATACGAACAAAATCAAATCATATTAAGTTATAAGGAGTATTACGAAAGTGGAGAACGGGAATCAAATCAAGGATCTGATTAAAGATATTGCTGTTCTAAAAGCAGATCGCAATACTTCTAATCAAGTTCATCAAAGACTAGATGACGCTATTACAAGATTAACAGATATTTCTGCTGGTATCAAATCCATGCTCGCTGTTCACGAAGAAAAGATCAGACGAGTTGATACCTCACAAGAAGACTTATTCTCTATATTAGAACAAAGACGTAGAGAGTGGGAAGAAGATTTAGAAAAACTACATTCTAGAATTAGTACACAATCAAGAGAATTACGAGAGGCAATTGATCAAGTCACGAACCGTCTAGATAGTAGGGTGGGTGTCCTAGAAAGATGGCGCTGGTTAATTATAGGTGGCGCTATTCTTTTAGGATTTATACTACAAGCAAGCATGGATATGAATATCTGGTAAACGCATAGTAATCATTCACTATCCATGCGTTTTTGATATATCTCCCTTCCAATCATAGCTACACTATTTCAACAATTTATTTGTTAAATATTAGTAATGAAAGGAAGCAAACTATGCAATCAATTATACACTTCTTCACATCAATGGGTAAAGTCTTTGGCGGCACTAATCTTGATAATGTGGATCCAAATCTTGTTCGCTACTTCCGAACTGAATATGGCTCAGGGTGGAAAGACGAACTCAATTTTCACATATACAACATCAATCAAAAAAAAGGAGATTAACTAAAATGAGAAAACCAATATGGGCAGGCACTTCAGGTTCAGAAAGTTTTAAATACTCAAATCTAAATCTTTTAAGAATCGCACTAGCAGGTGCTACAAGCAGCAAACAAAGTAAGAGAGTATCTTTATGGTAAAAATATTTAACTGGATACTATCACTATATCAAACAGATCAGCAGATTATAGAAAATTACTTATCTAAATCAAGAGATCATGCTGATTTAGAATTTAGAATGAGACAATTGGATAGTGGTAATTTTAACGGCAAAAACCACTCATTTTTATACAGACATCTTTATTAGGGCTGCGACATCCTGTCGCACCCCATTTCTTTTTAAAATCTAGGGTTATTTAGCCCTTGACATTTTACTTCAAATATGGTATAATACAATCATCTACAATTAGTAGATATTAAAACTACAATAAGGAGTTAAGATGAAGTATACAAAAGAAACAATATCAATTGGCGATTATGTGTCAAATTGGTATAACGACATAAACTGTTCTCCAATAGGACAAAGATTACCTGTCACAGAAAAACCAGAGAAAAGAAATGGTATTATCAATACAATACTGAAAGGTATTGACATTGGTCAAATCACTATTGCGAAGAACGATAACGATCCCAAATTCAAATACGATTCCGTAGATGGTGGTCACCGTAAAAGATATATTCACAGTTATAAATTAAATGAGTTTAAAGTAAATGATAAGTTATATAGTGAATTATCACAAGAAGAAAAAGATAAATTTAATTCATATGAGTTGACGTTTGTAATTTATGATGACCTAGATGTTTTTACTAAAGGTTATATCTTTAGAACAATTAACGAAACCACCGAAGTCAAACATCAAGAAATGTTAAATTCATATGGTGATGTTCCTATCGCAAACTTAATTAGATATTCTGTTCGAACAGTTCCTGGTGTAGATAATCCGACACATCAATTATTTGAGTTAACACAAGATAAAAATTTTAGATTTTTAGGTTTTGATAATGAAAGATTAAAAACAGAAGAAATGGTTGCTCGTATTGCTTTTAGATACACACAAGATAATCTACTAGGTAGTTCGTCTGATGATCAGTTAAATGAAATGTATCAAAATATTACAGATGTTTCTGAATTAAATAAAAATCTTAAAACACATTTAGATTACATACTTAAATGTGCTAATGCAAAAAAAACACATATTGGATTAACTTTGTCTATGGCAGATTTTAAGATGTTATCATTTATTAGATATTATTTAACAGATAAGTATAATAAATTTGATATACCTGATTATGAAAAGTTTATCAAATCATATAATACAGCAATGAAAACAATACAAGACAAAGAACACGAAAGATATGGTGAAGAACTTGCGACAGATGATCCTACGATTGATTTTGATTCATCACAGAGAACAATTGCAACAGCATTTAAAGCATATCTTGGTGCTCCAAATCATGATAAGAAAACTAAAAAAGCAGTTGAGTGGTTGTTACTAGAATTTAATTATTCTGATGTAGTTGAAATACTAGATAGTAAAAGAAATTTTACAAAAGAAGAAAAAGAAACAAGACTAGCACAACAAGACTATAAATGCTCTCTTGATGGTAAACCATTATTATATGGTGATGCTGAAGCTGCTCATATTATCGCTCATAAAAACGGTGGTAAAACTGAAATGAGAAATATGGTTATGGTTAGACGAGAACATAATAGAGCAATGGGCACTATGAATCTAGAAGATTATAGAAAAATCCTTGACAATCTAGCATAATTTTGATATAATATCTCTCAATGATTGACGTTCAATATCTTTATAATATATCACCACGATTAGACAGATTTAAAAAGAAGTCTAGAAATCTTTTTAACTTTCGCTGTCCCTATTGTGGTGATAGTCAAAAGAATAAATCTAAGGCAAGAGGTTTTGTCTATGCAGTTAAGAATGAATATTTTTATAAATGTCATAACTGTTCTAAAGGCACAACCCTTGGTAAACTTATAGAACATATTGATCCACAGATATATAAACAGTATGTTATAGAAAAGTATAAATCAGGTAATAATAATACAGTACAAGAACCAGAGTTTAAATTTGAACCAGTTAAGTTTGATGATAAGGCATTACAAGAATTAACAAGACTTGATAAGATACCTAACCATCCTGCTTATCAGATGTTTGTTGAGAAACGACATTTAAAAGAACATCATAAGAAACTTTATGTCACTTGGCATTTTTATACTTGGGTCAATTCTATTATACCTAATAAGTTTCCTGTCATCAAAGAAGATCATCCAAGAGTTATCATACCTTTTCTAGATGTAGATAATAAGATGTTTGCATTTCAAGGCCGTGCATTTGGTGATGAACAACCAAAATATATAACAATTAAATTAGATGAAAAGAAAAGAAGAATATATGGTCTTGACAAATTAGATGTTAATAAGAAGACATATATAACAGAAGGACCTATTGATAGTTTGTTCTTACCTAATGCTATCGCAGTCGCAGGTTCTGATCTAGAAATACCTAAACTTAAAAAACACGCAGTATATGTGTTTGATAATGAACCAAGAAACGAGGAAATAATTAAAAAAATGCAAAGATTAATAGAAAAAAATTATAATATATGTATATGGCCAAAGTCATTGAAACATAAAGATATTAACGATATGGTCATTGCTGGTATGACACCAGCAGAGGTTCAAGGTATTATAGATAGTAATACTTTTTCAAGGTTATCAGCGTATCAACAATTAAACAATTTTAAGGAGGTTTAATGTCACCAGACAATATTAGCGTTATTAAACGAAATGGTAGGGGGACAGAACCTCTAGACTTAGAGAAAATACATGAAATGGTTAGATATGCTTGTCAAGACTTATCTGGTGTTTCAGAATCACAAGTAGAAATGTCAAGTGGTATGCAAATCTATGACAAAATCTCCACAGATGAAATACAACAAATTTTAATTAGGTCTGCTAGTGATTTAATCTCACTAGATAATCCTAACTATCAATATGTGGCTGCTCGTTTGCTTCTTTTCAGTTTAAGAAAATCTCTCCATCACAGATTATGGGAGCATCCACATTTAAAAGAACACATCAAAAAATGTATTGATCTAGGTGTGTATGATTCAGAATTTAATAACTGGTATGATGAAAATGAAATTAATGAAATGCAAGATGTTATAAAACATGAAAGAGATTATTTGTTTTCATATGCAGGTCTTAGACAGGTTATTGATAAATATTTGGTCCAAGATAGATCGTCTGGTCAGATATACGAAACGCCACAATTCATGTATATGATGATTGCGGCAACATTGTTTAGAAACTATGATAAGGATAAAAGAATAAGTTATGTTAAAAAATATTACAATGCTATTTCCCAGCATCTTATTAATATTCCAACGCCTGTTATGGCTGGTGTCCGTACTCCTCTACGTCAATTTAGTAGTTGTGTGCTTGTTGATAGCGCTGATACTTTGGGCAGTATCTTTAGTAGTGACATGGCTATTGGACGTTATGTGGCCCAAAGAGCAGGGATTGGAATTAATGCAGGAAGGATCAGAGGTATCAATTCACGCATTAGAGGCGGTGAGGTACAGCATACGGGAGTTATTCCTTTTCTCAAAAAATTTGAAGCAACGGTCAAGTGTTGCACTCAAAACGGTGTTCGAGGTGGTAGTGCAACAGTACACTTCCCTATTTGGCACCAAGAAATAGAAGACATCATTGTCTTAAAGAATAACAAAGGCACAGAGGATAATCGTGTTAGAAAACTAGATTACTCTATACAGTTATCAGAATTATTTTACAAAAGGTTTATTGAAAATAAAGATATTACTTTATTCTCACCTCATGATGCTCCTGGTTTATATGATGCATTTGGTACACCAGAGTTTGATGAGTTGTATGAAAAGTATGAAAGAGCAACAAGTGTCAAAAAGAAAAAGATACCTGCTCAAGAATTATTTTTATCAATACTAAAAGAAAGAGCAGAAACAGGTCGTATCTATATCATGAATATAGACCACTGTAATACTCATAGTTCTTTTAAAGATGTTATTAGAATGTCTAATCTTTGTCAAGAGATTACATTACCAACAGAACCACTAGAACATATTGATGGTCAAGGTGAAATTGCTTTATGTATTTTAAGTGCTATCAATCTTGGTCAAGTAAAAAATAAAGAAGAATTAGAAAACTTATGTGATTTATCTGTGAGAGGTTTAGAAGAATTAATTGATTTACAAAACTATCCAGTTAAGGCTGCAGAAGTATCAACAAAAGCAAGAAGAAGTCTAGGTATTGGTTATATTGGTTTAGCACACTTTCTAGCAAAAAATAAAGTTAAGTATGATAGTCCAGACGCATGGAAACTTGTAGATGAATATACAGAGGCATTTCAATACTATTTACTTAAAGCAAGTAATCAATTAGCAAAAGAGAAAACACCTTGCACATACTTTAACAAAACTAAATATTCAGAAGGAATAATGCCTATACACACCTATAAGAAAGATGTGGATAGTGTAGTAAAAAGGAAATTAGACTATGACTGGAATGGCCTTAGTAGAGATATTAAAACATATGGACTTAGACATTCGACCTTGTCCGCACAAATGCCTAGTGAAAGTTCGAGCGTGGTGTGCAATGAAACGAATGGTATCGAGCCGCCTCGTGACTTCTTGTCAATTAAGAAATCAAAAAAAGGACCACTCAAACAAATAGTTCCTGGGTATCCTTATATCAAAAATCATTATACTTTACTTTGGGATATGCAAGGTAATGAAGGTTATATAAATATCGTTGCAGTAATGCAAAAATATTTTGATCAAGCAATTTCAGGTAATTGGTCATATAATCCTGAGCAATACGAAGGTAATGAAGTTCCATTATCAACAATGGCAAAAGATTTACTAACCACTTATAAATTAGGTTGGAAAACATCTTACTATCAAAACACTTATGATAGCAAAAATGATGATGATGAACCAGCACATCCAATAGGTGGACCTGAAAATGAATTAAAGACTAGATCAGAATTTGATAGTCAAGAAGATTATGATGAGTATTGTGAAAGTTGTGCTATATAAGGAGAAACCATGCCATACTTAAACCATAACTTACCACCATTTAGTGCCTCTTTTTCCATTCCTCTCTTCTCTT
>Ga0181369_1000027_pt1 | contig 39619 bp, 58 predicted proteins | sample LowvirmetaG_8_FD_130088 | JGI IMG/M metagenome (GOLD analysis project Ga0181369, IMG submission 130088) | Marine viral communities from the Subarctic Pacific Ocean - Lowphox_04 viral metaG | ecosystem: Environmental > Aquatic > Marine > Oceanic | place: Subarctic Pacific Ocean | collected... | reverse complement strand
AGGCTTAGCCCAGATCATTCTCTTAACTTTTAATTCTATCATAGACTTACGCATCCAGAACTCAACGAAAGGTTCCCATTTAACATCATTACGAGTTAATGGTAATTGATTACGTCTTTGTGGAGCATATACTAAGATGTCTAATGCTTTACCTGAAGAGTCACGTAACATTTTGTCATCAGCCCATTCAGTAATTTTGTGCTCGTACCCATATGCAGAACCTAATGATTCAAACATAGTGATCTCTTCGCCCAATCTTGGAAGTCCTAACAAGTCTTGATCAAACTCTCCAATTGCAGCATCAACTAGTTCTAACTCAATTCCAGTAGCTAAGAAAGTTGGGCTTACAAAGTCTACAGTTGGATTAGCACTTACTAATGTAAAAGTATATAAGAACCCAGCATTCCAAGGCTGTGGATCTTTGATCACGTAGAAACGTGGTCCATATTGACGTGTTCCTACAGAAATGATAGCATTCTTAGAGAACTCATTTGTATCTAGTACAAGTTGAAACTCTTGACCATCAATACCTGGTTTAGCCATAGCAGCTGTTGAATCAGGAATGTCAATAATTTTTGGGAATTTGTAAGGTACAGCTATTTTCCATTTCCATGCATCGCTGTTATTGTCAATAAAGTAAGGTGTACTTTTATTGATCATGTCTAGGAAATCATTGCTGTACAATGAAGATTGAGTATACAGACTGATAATCTTTTTATCATAGTCCGCAGGCTCAGTAGAGTGGAAAGACTCTAAGTGATTTGCGTCTGTTAGCTTTCCTACAGCACGCTTATCCATAGAAGCTACTCGTGCATAAGTAAAACCAGTTAGACCTGGGATTGTTTGAATTGCCATTTTATTCGTTTTAAATTATTAAATTATTATATAAACCATGAATTAGGTTTGCTCTTTTTGTTTGAAGTCTTAGAAGCCGACTTGCTTCTAGTTACTTGCCTAGCTACTTCCCCAAATAACTGATTGGACTTTTTAGTCACACCAGTTCTCTGTATAGTAGATAGAGTAGGATCTTTTTCTAAAATCTTCATCAAAAGGCCCACCTTTACTTTCATTTCATGGTTCTCAGGTCTTTTCAAATCTAAGATAGCACGATCAAAGTCAGTGAGATTTTCTCCAGCAGGAGTTTTCCACTTGTCTACTAATAGGAAGTCTTGTAGTTCGTTTGCTAAGTTAGGATTGATTGGAATACCATCAAACTCTTTTTCTTTTAGCTTATCTGTCAATATAGTCTGAACATTGTTAATATACTGATTTTTAATAGCAGATTTTTGTTCTTGAACTTGTTCAGCTTCTTGATCTAGTTGTTGAAGCTTTTTAGCTTCTTTCTTTACTAACACCTTATGATGTCTTGTAGATACGGCTTCTAAATCACCGTAGTTTTGTAATCTTTCGATTTCTTTACTTATGTCTTCTGGTTCAAATCCTTGATCAGATAATGCTTGTTTCATTACTGATACTTGATTATTCTCTTTAGATAAGTCCATTTCAGTAAAACTTACAATTTGATTGTATGTTCCGAAATACTCTTTAGGATCTACACCTTTTACAAAGATGGAATCAAAGGCTTGTTGGTAATCTTCTCCAAATTGACCAATGAAGTTTTGAACTATCTCAGATGCTCCTTTTTTCTTTTCAGCAGTAAATCTTTCTAGAAATTCTTCTGGAGTATTTATTGATACTTCTTCTTCCTCGTTCTCTTTTTTAAATACTCCTAAGTTAAACAAGTCATTAGCTAATGCAGTGAACTTACTGTCATTTACCTCATTTTCTTGCTCATCTTCTTCTTGCTCATTATCATTAGATTCTTCTGCATGATCTTGTGCAGCTTCTTTTAAATCATCATTAGGTTCAGGTGCAGGTATATCATCTTCGTCACCATCAGAAGCACTTAAGAAGTCAGCAACTAGAGATTCTCCTGATTGTTTTTCTTCATCAGTTTTACCATCAGCACTTTTTGGTGGTGTAATATCTTTACCTCTTGGAGGGTCATTATTTACTTCCTGTTTTGGAGAATCTATTTCATTTACTATAGGTTCGACATCATCAGGGTTACCTGAAGCAGTTTCTGGAGCAAGTAGATCATTCAATAGTTGAGTGTCTCCTGCACCAGCTTCCACAGTATCTTGAATACCGAAATTACCGAGTTTATCTAAATTATCAGACATATGTAGTTGTATTTTATTACGTATTTGGTTTACTTATTGTAAAAGTATAAGAAGAGTATTTATTATCAAAATATTATTAGCACATTCTTGCAACTTTTTTAAATAATATAGCATTAATATTTTTACTCCTCCTAATTTAATTAATTAGTTTTTCTTATTTCTACCTTTTGCATTTTCTTTTGCTACAGCAAGATCATTTGCTTGATTGTCACGAGCTAATTTTATTTTCTCTCTTTCAATCTGTAGCTTCTGCTGAGCTAAAGTATTTTTTGAATTTATATCAGCCATTTTACTCTCAAAATCTTTTTGAGCTTTAGATTGTTGGGATGCTAATTTTTCTATTTCTAACGCATCTGGTGTACCTGAAGCATCAAGGTCAGCACTTGCTCCACCTTCTTTAGACATTGCATTTATCATAGCAATCTCTTTCTTGTTTACACGATCTAATTCGTTTTGCAAGTTTTCATTAGCTTGTTTCTCTTGAGCCATTCTAGCAGCTTCTTGCATCTGAGCTTGCGCAATTTGACCAGATTGTTCTTGTTGTTTTTGCTGCAACTCCATCTGCTGTTGCTGTTGTTGAACTTGTCTATCTCTAAGATCCTTGAAGGTTTTCTTCATGTCTCTCATAGACTTAGTACTATATAGTTCGATCACATCATAAAGTGTGCCACCGTTCTGAATAATAGCTTGAGATAGTTGTCTAAGTTCATTAAACATCTGAGTGTCTTCAGGTCTGTTAGTTAGGAACACTTTTAAATCACGAAGTTTTAAGTCTGATCCATTCACTCGAACAAATGCAGACTCTCCTTCGTTTGTTATATATGACAGGGTAGATTCTGGTTTAGAACTTTCAACATATAATGATGCATCAATAATAGATTGGTATAGTTGACCCAGTACATACTCGTGAGCAATGAATAGAGGTTCTGTCTGAGAATAACTTTGTTGCATAGCAGTTTGGGTACCTGTAGCTGTTTCTGATGCAGCTATTGACCCCATACGTTGTCTAGACATACCTATAAGTTCCCAACATTCTATTTTCATTTGTTGGGCTAGTGTATATCTTGATTGTATTTCTTGAGTACGTGTAAGATCTAATGATGTAAACTGATTAAATGAGCTTGGAGCTTTTAAGTTCTCTGGACTGTCATCAACAAATACAACACCACGTTCACGAGCTTCCATTTCCCACATATCAAGCGCATCTTGTGCATCTCCATCTTTAGGAACAGGAATATGTCTAAGTGACATTAGTTGAACCTTACCAACTTCTTTTTCCAGAAGCTTGTATAACTGATTCATACAAACGTTATAAATAACTTGGAAGGGTTTCATTAAATCAACTAGAGATCGTGCTTCTGTGTTCTTTACTTCATACGTAGTACCTATAATTGGGCAATAGTTTAGAAGTTTGTATGGTTTAATATGATAAACGTCTGGACCAATCTTAGTTCCTTGATACCATTGGTTAACCCATCCCCATTCTAGAGATATTTGAGTAGGCACATCACCTGACTTGTATGTTTCGTCTACAAGAGTTGATTGTTCATTACCTAACTCGTCTGTATAAATAAGTTTACCTATTTTTCTTTTAGATATCCAATAACTTCTTATAACAACATACTTGTATCCAAATGAAGACACATTAGATGTAAGACCTAAAAAGTCTTGCAAGCCATCATTATTCTCTTTCATTTCTGACTCAATAATCATACGTGTCTGTAAAACTAATGGATCATATGTATCATAGTTTATAGAATCTATTCCAGGATCAACGCTTGGGTTACCAAGGTTTGACTCTTGTACATCAATCAGCCCATAGTCTTGTAATGAACTTCTTAAATGATCAATCTCTTCTTTAGTTAGATCTGGAAAAGCTTCAATAATTTCTGAGATTTCCATAACCTCAACAGTACCAGCAGCATAGGCTCCCTGTGATCTTCCTGTTGGGTCTGATATATATTTTTTATCAGGTGTTGTAAGAAACCAAGTGTTCTTTGGATTAGCTACCTCTATATTAAATCCAAGTTTAGAGTTATCTTCATATATGTGATAAAACTCTCTTGCAGATATTAGTAAATCTCTAAAAGCATCCTCTGACATTTCTTTTACGTTAAAGTCTGCTTTATTTGATGTAAGTGTGTGATTAGCCCACTTCTCAGCAACAGATGTATAACTATCCAGCTGATCTTTTACTTGCTCCATAGTAATTGCCTGAATATCTTCCATAGATATTTCTTCACCAGACATAGCAGCTTTTGCCATTACTTGTTGCTTAACTTGATTGATTACGTAAGCTTGTAACGTTTCTGTCTTAAACTGCAACTCTTGAGCTTGACTATCATCATCAAAAGCTTTAACTCTAAATGAGTCTGGACGTTTAGAAATCTCACCTACTAACTCATTAACTGGAGTGGTAATGATTGAATAGTGTTTTACATATGAAGGAAGATCTATATCTTTCTCCAACATATCTGTAAAGCTTTTAACCTCTGGCTCATCAATCAAGAAATCTTCTTTTCTTAATATACCTTTCATGAGATCATAGTTTTTTACAAACGTGTCTCTATTTTTTATGTATTCTGTATATGCTTTGGTTGCAAAGTAATCCATAGTGTTCTTCACCCAACTGTCATCTTTCTTCTGCTTTTCAGTTTTAAACTGGTCAGGAAAAATGTTTAGGTAAGCATACTTAACATTGTCTTCTTTTGTATATCTTATAATTGCCATTATGAAAAAAGTTTATTTTTCTTTCTATTAAACAACCCTCTGGATTGTGTAAATAGTTTATTTTTTTTGTTTCGGTTGACCATAGATGTTAATCTTGCATCCTGGTATTCTCCTGCTTTTCCAAGAATAGGGTCTAGTTTCATAGCTAGCGCAATTGCTAACTCAGCTGCAATGATTCGGTCAAAGTTACCTGATTCATTGTACTGTATCATCTCTTCTAGTAGTGCAGGATCTAACACTTTAGCCATACCTTTAGTTTGAGAAATAATCTCACCATCTTCGTTAGTCTCAGCGTGTACAATTTCTTCTGTGTACTTCTTGAGACAACCGTGTAGGAAGTCTCTAATCTTTTCTGATGATCTATGTATACCATAGTCACGTCTTACAGTAGTATTTGGTACTATTTCCTTAAGCCAACTAGGTTGTCTTTCTAAATATTGAGCATCTCCTTTACTTATCATATGATCTATAAAGGATATCTCATCATTTTCACACAATGCTCTTGCATTGTAGTATTTTATCAAGTATCGTGCTTGATTTTCCCAGGTTTCTTTCTTATCTGGACGTGCACAATAGCTAGCTACAAACATATCTTGGTATTTCTCACCAGATATAGCATGCATTCGTTTATATATATAAACTGATCCTAATGATGAACTATATGCTGATTTACCCTGCCTGTAAGGGTCAATACCTGCAACATATAGGCCATAAGGTGGACTCTCTACAGGAAATTCATAAATAACTACAGGAGCATCTTTTAAATCTGTATGTTTCAATGGAAAGTTAAGAATAGGACGCTTATCTGTAAAATCATGCTTTACACCATTACCATCATCATATAATATGACAGGAGTTCCTGTTCTTTCACCTTCTACTAATCTTTGCTTCTGACGTTTAGCTGCTTCTATATCAAAGATGTTTGTGTCTTCATTTAAGAATATGTCATCTACCTCTTGTGGATAGTACATCTTTTCTTTTAAGTAAGCTAATCTATCACCTGCTTTTTTAAGACGCTCTAAGTTAGTATTAGTTACTTCTGTAGCCTTTTCCTCATTAGACACCATCATGTCTACATTGTGTAGTTCAGATGATTTAGGCTTATTTAAAAAAGCTCCAAGAGATGATTCCTCTTTAGCTTCCATTCTATATTTATGTGAGATGAACAATCCGTGTATACGTTTATCATCTTTTGCATTGTTGTATGTAAGAAAGTTAAAATTCTCTACATCAAACATAAGACTCTTTGCATCCATGAACTTTTTCATGTCCCCACCTGTTCCTGTAAGAATAGGACTACACCCCCATCCAAATGGTGTAGTGAATCCAGGTATTGCAGCCTGTAATCCACGTAAGAAGTTACCTTTACCTATCTCATCAATGATTAACCTTCTAGGTTTTGTACCTGCAATAGCTTCTTCATTGTTACCATCATCTAAGTTACGTATAAGTATTTGTGAGAAAGGTATTCTTTCCCCAGCTCTAGTTTTAATTCCAAGTGTCACTTGGTTTTTCCAGTTATCTTCTACCCTCTGCCATCTCCAGGCTTTAGGTAGGAAGTTAAGGCCTTTATCTATCTTATCCGTGATAAGCTTAATATCAGGAGCATTTAGTCCTGCTATAATGTTTTGAGAGTTCTCATCAAAAGTTGCACCTTGAGCAATGTAACTTGCTTCTATAACAGATTTAGCAAAACGTCTAATTCCTAGAATAACTAGTCCTTTCTTTTCTCTATGTGCTCTATCTATCTCATTTGTTACAAGCCATTCGTTATCTCTAAGTAGTGGGTTAGCATATTTTTGATTAATACGCCCATATTCATCTATAATATCAACTTCTGTATGCCATGCGTTTAAGTGCCAGTATAGGAATGGATTTATATATGTACCGTCCATCATGCATCCGTTCATGCATAGCTCTTTATGAAAGTCATAGAAAGGTTTGTACTCTTCAGAATCTTTATCAGGAACTCTTTTCTGATTGATCATCCAATCCTTATAGTCTATGCTTTTTAATTCCATTATTTTCTACTCTTGATAAACTCTTCAGCCATAGATCCTAACTCCTGACCACCTCTTGTTTCTATTTTCTTCTTTTCTTCTTTCTCACGTAGTTTATCAACTTGTTCCAACAAGGATAGGTAGTTCTTCATTGTATCTTGTACAAATTTACCTTGAGATTCTATACTTGCAACAACCATTGGTATTTGACCACCATTAGAAGTTTCTTTGTATTTTACTCTATCTTGAAGCTTGTGTAAAGGATTAGAATCAACATACTCTTTCCAAGAGAGTAGTTGTTGTTCTGCCCAATCAAGTTCAGCGTTTATATATGTAGTTTTTTTTGCCATTTATGTTTTGTTCGTTCCACTCATCTTCCCAATATATAAAGACGAGATCACAATTAGTATCCATCATCGTCATTTAGTTCATGAACATTGCTGATTTTCATGCCATCTCGCAGTATCTTATCTATTTCAGACTCATCATGAGGTACGTCCATATCTATACTAATTTGATATTTTTGTAATGTGTGATATAGGTTTTTATCTGTCAATCCCCATAAATACTTAGTTTCTAGGCCATCAAATGATGTAGCTAAGTGTTTTCCTAAACTTAAGGAGGGATGATCTCTTTTAAGTTCTGCTAGTAGTTTAATTATTTTGTGATAGTATGTTGCACTCATGTTTATATCAGATCATTTATGTCTTCATCAGATATAGGGTTTATATCTTCTTCAGGTGGTTTAACTTCTGTAAGTAAGTATTCTGGATCTGTTTCTTTTGTTTCTGATTGACCATCATAATATTCAGGTCTAACTGTAACTTTTATCACATCATTTTCTGAATCCTCTCTTGGTTCTCCTTCTATATCAATGAAATCTGCTCCTTCTTCATATAACTGAGTTAGTATATGAATAAGTGATGTTACTGGTATTTTATTTAGCCTTAGATTCTTCATATTTGTCATATTCTTGTTCTTCAATATCTGTTAGTACAGCTTTCCATTTGTTTATAGGGCAAGAGCATGATAAACATTTACTCTTTGCAGAGAGTGTGCAACCACAACTTATGCAATGTGCATCTGGTCGTACAGTGGAGTGATTCTTAGAATGATGTTTACATTCATTACATATTGCTAAGCGTTCTGCGCTTACTATGGCTATCTGCTCCTTTAATCTCTCTGGAGGTAGAAGATTGTTTCTCCATCCCTCATATATTTCCTTTATCTTGATCATCTAATTTTGGTTCTAATGACATTAATGTTAAGTTTAGTCTACTAAGCTTACTCTTTATGTAATTTAATTTTTTTTCTGGTGTATTCTCATCTGCTATCATCTTCTCGTATCCAAGTTTAATATCTTCAAGCTTACTTACATGTTTCTTTGCTTTCTTCTTGTTGAATAGAAACTTACCAAATCCAGAGAGCTCTACACTATTGTTTGTCTTTAGAGCATCGTGAACGCCATCAAACTGGTGTGTTATCACCTGGTTTATCACTCTCTCTGATATCACCATCTTTGTTGACATCTTCCTGACTATCCACTCTCTGAGTGTCATGTCTTTCGGTTTCTTCATAGTGCGCTATCTTTACTACTAGGTTTAAATTTTTTTTGAAGTCTAAAACAATGATGGGATTCACCTTCACCTTACCTGACTCCTTTACAAATATACCTATCTTCTTGAGCTTAGATACAATGTTGTTGATTGTTGCTGTTGTTGTTTTGTACTTATCACAAAATTGTGTTCTTGCATTAGCATAAGATATTGTACCCTTGACAGCTGTAAATGCTACCAATTCAATCTCACGTTTAGTAAGACCAAGATTGTTTATAGCTGATAGTATAGAGTAATACTTCTGAGCTATAGCATATTCATCACTTAAGCTTTTCTGTAGCTTTTGAATGACCATCTTTCTTTCTTCCATGATTTAGTTGTTCTTATTATACGTATGTATACTACAAATATACAATAAATATTTTAATGTCCTACTTTTCCTTTGTTTTTCAATGCTATATTATGTCTAACATTTCTTTTTTTTCCTTTCTTGGGACTTGATAAGTGGTATTAACTAAGCCCACCCACCCACCAAAGGTATAACATTTTTGTGATGCCAACCAAATTTTGTGAAAACTTTTTTTTTAAAAACGCCCCACCCCATCGTGTGTGTAAGATAGGAGACCCCTCCCCACAGAGACCCCACGCATAAATTGCAGGTTGGGGGTAGTCCCCCTGTAATATTCCTGCATCCATTAAAAACAGAACAAATGGAAAATGTAATTCAATGGACAGACGCTCGTCCACAAACAGAGCGTGCTATTTTGGGAACAGTTATCAACACGTTTAAGAACGCAACACCTCATTTCATTAGCAGTAACTTCAATGCTACTCCTGATAGTGACGGTCATCTTGTTAACGTAATGCTTGTCTTTAAACGTAAGGACGGTAAGGAAGCTACCATCACCTGTTCTTCAAAGCTCTCAAAGTTACTACGTAATGGAGAGGTTACTAAGAACCAACTTGCAGGCTTTCCAATTTGCGAAGCTACCACAAGGGACGGAGAGCTGTTCAAGCAAATCCAAATGCCATCAGGTGCAGGCTTAATTAGCATCGGTGAGTTCTCACAAGTTGAGGAGTACCAAGTTGAAACAGTTTCAGCCGAGGACTTGATTGCAATCTAGCAGTCAACTTGAAAGGGAGGGAGGGTAAAACCTCCTTTCTTTTATATATTGGGTGGGATTATAGGGTTGGGCCTATATCTACAGTAAAAACGTAAGAGTTTTATGTGTATGTAAGAAAGAGTGTGTACACAGTATCCACTTTTATCCACCTTTTACCACCTCTTATAATACTCACAGTATATTAAATAAATATAGCATTAACATGCTACACTTATACTAACACCTAATAACTTTCTCTCTATGCTTATATTAAGTTAGGGAGCCTTTAATTGTAGTGGGGTAAAAGCTTGGGCGGATTTGATTGGGTATATAACCATCTCTTCCAGAAACCTCGCACTCACTACATTATTGATTAACAATTAAAGCTGAAGAGCATTGTACTAAATTATCATGGAAAACCACTTATTTAGAATCCATCACAAGATAAAACTACAACTTGATGCTATATGTCAAGAAGCAGGAGATATGAATGTAGAAGAGTTTATGCAAGTGTATGAATCTCTCAAACAAGATATGTATCCTAAGAAAACAGGTATCAGTCGTAACTTCCAAGAAGATATGATTAATGATATGGACATGGGTCAATAATAACAATAATAACAATAATAAACTCACTTGTAAAACAAGGGTAGATACCATAAGAAACAGCTTGGTTGAGTGAGCAAAGTAACAGGGGAATAAGGTTATGCGTTAAAACCTGAATGATTTTATTAACTCTCATCCAATTGCAGGTGATACTCTGAGTGGTATCAAATAGCGGAATGCACAAGTCAAGGATTGCAACCTTGTGAGAGTTTTTAATTAACTTAAGGCTGGAGAGCATTGTACTAAATCGTTATGTCAAATTTAAATACTAAGATGAGTCTATTTGAAAAATTATATGATAGAAAACCATCTCTTGCTGAGTGGATGAAGTTTTCATCTGACCCTTCTGTAGATGATATGCTTACAACTAAAGGGAAAGAGTCACATTTTAAAAGAAAGTAATAATAATAAACTCTCATCCAATTGGATATTTACATAAAACTCTTCTATTAGATAAGTATGTATTTGTTTCTTACAAACCTTCTTTATAGTCAGGTAAGAAAGTATCCAAGGTTGGGAGTTTTTAATATAATATGGGGCTGGACTAACAATCGTGGTTTCTAGATAACCTCAACGCTGCAGGAGAGCAGAGGAAAGGCCTTTTTATAGATAAATACGTTTAATTAATAAATACAACAACAATGAGAGAAATTAAGTTAACACCCACGGAGTTTTACAGATTTAGAAAGGTTGCATTCCTATATGGAGTGTTATTTATGTGTAGTATAGCAAATAGTATGTACACAGTAGAGGCCAAAGATGATAGACTAGAACAGATAGGATATTAATATGGCTAATGGAACCACACATGAGGTTGAGTATGACAATGTTGTACTCAATGTCACTGGTTTTTATGAACCAGAGGAGAAAGAAATAACATATGATGCAGATATGACTGGTTATCCAGGAGCACCTGCAAACTTTGAGTCACATATAATATCATGTGGAGGCCAAGATATCATTGGTATTCTACATTATGATACGATAGCAGAGATAGAAACATTAATCTTAAATAAATACTATGAACATGATTATTAAAAAGCACAAGGTGCTTCAAACAGGATTGCACTGTATTATAGACAAGAACAATCGTGTACATGTATTCACAGAAGATGAATACACACACATTACATGGTGGAGCAGAGTTAAACGTAAACTATTTAAGTTATGAGTAGACATAAGGAGTGGGACTTCAGAGAAAGTCAAGGAAGAACAAGAGAGCACTACGAACGCAATGTTAGTGGATGTTTCTACATAGTAGCATTTGTAGTATTTGTTGGTATTATCAGTATGATTGTTTATGCAATACTACCATGATAAAAATACAGAAAACAAAGACGCTTGTAACTAAAGACAATAACAATAGTGCTAACTGCATTGCACCAAACCTCATCTATGGTTGTTTTGGTGGTTGTGTTAACACTTATTGTTATATGTCACGTTACAATGGGACCAGAGTGTTTGTCAACACTAATGTTGATGAAATCTTTCAATCAGTTGTTGAATGGGAGAAGACTTACAACAAAGTGCCTGACCAACAAGATCCTGTATACACAATGGTAGACATTGCATGCAATACAGACTTAGTACTTATGCAGAAACATGTAAAGAAAACAGGAGTTTCTTTACACGATTACTTGCTTATGTATGATAAACACGAAAATCTTAACACAACAATGGCTACAAAATATCCAGGACTACTAACGTTAGACGTTAGTAATTTTAACAAGCCTCCAAGAGTGCGTGTTAGTCTTATGCCACAAGCATACTCTGATGTACTTGAGCCTAAGATGCAAAAGATAGAGTCTAGGATACAAGATATCAACCGTCTTAAAGATTTAGGATGGGAAGTGCACATAAACTATTCACCTGTTGTTTTTCAGAGAAGGTGGATACAAGAGTATGATGAACTATTTGCAGAGGTGAAGCGTGTAGCAGGTGTGAACAAGTGTGAAGTGATAGTGCTCACTAATCATAGGAATCAGATGGCTAAAGCATCACCAGAAGCACAAGAGATGATGAAACACAGTTGTGAGATCAAGAATAACAGTGGTGTTATGAGATATCCAATACGTGATAAGACTAAATTGCTCTCAAGATGGAAGCAGTTGTACAATAAATACTTTGAATTAAACACAATTAGATATATATTTTAAAATGGAAAATTACAGAAGAGTAAAAGGTTATGAGTTTGAGTTTATAGACCAAGGATCAGATGATAGATTCTATCAGTGTCGTGGTGATGTTTATTATGATGATGAACATGATGAGATCCCTGAACCAGGTTTATGGGAAGCAGCTCTACAATTAGAACAACAACTAAAAGACGAGGGTTATGTTGCAGATGCAAACCACTCTGAGAAAGGATGGGTTGAGGTATGTCTGCTTTAATGATAAGTGTAATTGAATGGAATACTGGACAGTCATTTCATTCTAAGAACCTAGCAGCTAGTTATTTCAATATACCTTATTCTTTAGTTACTAGGAGTATTAAGAAAAAGGAAGAAGTGATTACTGAAAGAGGTAAGAAGCTTAGATTTACACTAGGTGGCTCAACAAGATCTAGATCTGTTGTACACAAACCAAAGACTGATGATGGTGAAACATTAAACTTTGGTAAGCACAAAAGAGTGCAGATGAGAGACATACCAACACAATACTTAAAATGGGCCTATGATAATGTGAGTAGGTGTCCAAAGTGTGTTGAGAATGAATTGATAAAAAGAAATGAATTACTAAATAGATAAATAAAATGGAAGGACAAAAAAGATTACCAGAGGACATGGCTAGTAACAAGCAGCCTCACGTTATGTGCCCAGAATGCTTTAAGGGCTCAATTGAGTTTAACTTTATTACCAATGACGGTAGTTGTAACCACTGTGGTACACAATTTACTAAACATGGTGATAGTATAAGATATGTCTAATGTTTGTGGCTGTAGAGTTACACTTTCGTCACTATGATGCAGAAGAGTTAAAAGAGGGAATGCTCTTTATGAATCATTTGTATCCTGGTACCGAGAGAGAGCACATAGAGATCTTTATGTTAAAGAAGGAATCTATACATGAGATGATTACACCAGAGATAATGTATATGGAAAATGGGTTTCCTGTTTATCCATATCTATTAGATTCAGACGGTAAGGTTGTAGCAACGCCTGAAGAGATAGGTTTGTTTGATCCAGGTGATGTATCAGATAATCTTATAGATTTTGAAGTTAACGAGATAAACTTTATAATGAGAGAGTTTGATGGATTACTTGAAGTATTTGTTGATGAAGATGAATACGAACAAGGAGATATTATACCTGTACTAGACGAAGGTAAGGTTATACTAAAGTTTTTAGATGATAACGATGATGAATTATATTTTGAAGAAGACTAATTATGGAAGAATTAAGTAATTGCTGTGGCGCATCAAGATGGTATGACACAGATAGATGCTCTGATTGTAAAGAACATGCAGAGTTTAACGAAGAAAACGAAGAATAGATATGGGAGTAGATATTTATGGCAAAGCGCCAAAGTTAATAGGCAAGAAGCCTGAACTAGATTTTAGTGATACTAATATTACTGATAAGCAGAAGAAAGAGTACTGGGATGCACTAGAAAAGTGGGAAGAAAAGAATCCTGGTTACTATTTTAGGAGTAATTGGTGGGGTTGGAGGCCTATAGTTATGTTGTGTGCACATGCAGCAGAACAACACAGATTGGAGTTTAACTTTAATGAATGGATGGGTAATGATGGACTAGGATTGGACAACTGGCAAGAGTGTAACGCTCTAGCAGATGCATTAGAGCTCTCTATTGCTGAAGAGGAAAACCTAAAAGATGATGAGGATACTATATATTGTAATATGGGCTCTTGGACTCAATCAGGTGGTAACATGGTTGATGAGGAAGTAACAGATAGACTTAATGAAGACTATCCTTATGGTTCAATCATGTTTACTAGTATAGTTAGTGATAGTGGTAACATCTATTATCCCTCACATGGTACACCTCTTTGGTTGATTAATGAATTTATTAAGTTTCTTAGAAATTGTGGTGGGTTTTCTGTTTGGTAATCTAATTAAATTGATTACTTTTGTAAGCTCACCAATAACGTAGTATGAAGTTCATAACCTTTTTAATTAGATGGGTAGCAGGCAATTTGTCTATACCTTTCTGGGTAGTAGGACATATACATTTGTCTATACATGATTTTCATGATTTATACGAAGTATTAAGTAGTGTAAGTATGAATATCATTGTAGCAATTGGATTTTATTTAGAATGGAAAGATGTAAATAAACAAGAACATGGATAATGTAATTATATATGATATAGAAACTATGCAGGAGTGCTTTATTGTTGTATGTATGCAACCTGATAAGACACCTAAGAGCTTTACAGTTAGTAAGTGGCAGAATCAGCTGGATGCGTTTGTAAAGTATACAGACACACATAAGGATGCATATTGGGTAGGTTATAATAATTTACGCTTTGATGGTCAAGTGGTTGAGTGGATACTCAGAAACTATGAACAGTGGCATGATTGTACAGGACTAGAGATATGTGCTAAGATTGCACAAAAGGCTCAGGACGTTATACATGATGCTAACTATGATGTGTTTCCAGAGTATAGAGAGCACGAGCTTTCTCTAAAGCAAATGGACTTGTTTAAGATACACCACTATGATAATAAGAACAGACGTGTTAGCCTGAAGAGGTTAGAGTTTGAAATGGATCTTGAGAACATAGAGGAGATGCCTATACATCATACTAAGACAAACATGACTAAGGATGAAGTGTTCTTATCATTACAGTACTGTTTTAATGATGTTGACGCAACCTATGAGTTCTACAAGATTACCATAGGACAGACAGAGCACCCTTTATACAAAGGTAACAACCAAGTACAGCTTCGTAAAGATATAGAAGAGGAGTTTGGTATAAGCTGTCTTAATTACTCTGATAGTAAAATTGGTGATGAGATCATCAAGAAGTATTACTGTGAGGAGAAGAACATAGACATGCGTGAGCTTCCACGTAAAGGATACTTTAGGAAGAGTATTGACATGAAGAATTGTATTGCTCATTACGTTAAGTTTGAGACCAAGCAGCTACAGGACTTGTTAAGTAGTATCAAGAAGCGTAAGCTAGGCCTTATGGATAACTTTAAAGAGCACGTACATTTCTATGATAATGTATATTCTTTTATGAAAGGTGGTCTTCATACAGAAAACAAACCAGAAGTGTTTGAAGAAGATGAAGATCATGAGATTATAGATTGGGATGTAGCTAGCTATTATCCTGCTATAATAATTAACAATGAGAAATATCCTGCTCACCTGGGTAAAGAGTTCTTGAATGGATACAAACGTATGTTTGAGAAACGACTAGAGCTTAAACCACAAGCTAAGGGTGACAGGAGGATTAAGGGGATTGTAGGAGCGCTTAAGCTTGCAGTCAATTCTGTGTACGGTAAATCATCTGACATGAACTCATGGATATATGATAGGCAGTTAACTATGTTCACCACTATAACTGGTGAGTTTAGTCTAATGATGCTTATTGAGAAGTATGAGCTCAATGATATCAAGATTATCTCTGCCAACACAGATGGTGTAACAGTTAAAGTGAGAAAAGACTTGATTCCTAAGATGCATGAGATCAATGACTGGTGGTGTAAGACCACACAGTATGTACTAGAGCGTACAGACTATACAAAGATCTTGTTTTCCACTGTTAATGACTACTTAGCCATCATGCCTGATGGTTATGTCAAGAAGAAAGGGGACTTTCTTACAGACTTTGAGCTTCATAAGAACAAGTCAGGTAGGATAGTTCCCATTGCTCTTGAGCAGTACTATGTGCACGGTACTCCTGTTAAAGATACCATTATGAATCATAAGAATTTGTATGATTTCTGTATCAGGAAGAAGGCATCTAGAGATTTCCACTATGAGGGAATCGATAAAGTAACTAATGTTAAAACGAAGTATAACAAATTGATTAGATACTATGTGGCTAACGTTGGTGAGAAAGTTTACAAGGTAAAGAACCATGACTCTGATAGTAAAGCTGCTAAGAGAAGTCAGGTGGAAGCTGGTGAATGGGTGTGTCACGTTTGTAATTATCTAGAGAAAGATTCCTCAGTAGATAATATAAACTATAAATACTACATAGACCAAGCGGAGAGCATGATTGTAAAGATTCTTACAAAAGGCAAACGTAAGAAGAACATTGTAGTACCTAATCAACTAAATTTATTTTAAATGTGAAGAAAAAAGCTAAGATAAATAGAGGTAACATAACTAGACATCTTATTGAGTATCAGTTAGATATGGTTGGAAAGCGATTAATAGACACACTAGATGACGACAAATGGTATTTCAACTGGACAATGACAAGAGAACAGCATAATGAGTTTTATAAGTATGCTGTGAAGACACTCAAAAAGGTGTTTAGGTTTAACACAAATAAAGCAAGAGAAACGTTCCAATGGTTTTATGAACAATTTGGACTAAGAATTAAAGATTAACAATTAAAATTAACAATTATGAACAACGGAGTATTATTATTTACAGTTATTGCAATGCTAGTAGGACTAGTTTACACACTTTATGCAGTGTTCTTTGATAGTCAAGAAATACCACAAGAACCCTTACCAACACCAAAACGTAAGAGAGGTAGACCAAAAGGAAGTAAGAATAAAGTCAAGAGAACAGAGATAGTAGTAAATAAACCAAAACGTGGTCCAGGTAGACCTAAAGGATCTAAAAACAAGAGCAATGTCAAAACTAATTAACGAAGACTGGGAACACGCATCACGCTTTGCTGATGAATCATTTAATATGCTGCACCAGCAGTACATAATGGAAGCAGAGTGGCAAGAGTGGCAATACGAACAGCAAAAAAAGAAAAAGAAACCTGCTACTATAGTGGTAGAAAAACCAGCAAGAGATGAGAATGCACATAAGTCCACAAGTATTCAAAGAACTCATCAAAAAAAGTTATAATCTTGACTTAATTTATTTGCTAAAGTTGATTGAAGAGCAGTATGACATACAACCCTTGTATGAGGACAGTATGAAGATTGCTGCTCTACATCAAAGTTTAATAAGGAAAGGATTGATAACTAAGGATGAAGAGAAGATAACAACCATTGGTAAAGACTTATTGAAGTTTGTTACTGATGAGAATACTAAAAAGATAATAAAACGTAAACCAATAACAACAGACTTTGAAGAGTGGTGGAAACAATACCCTCCTACAGATTCATTCAATATTAATGGCAAACAGTTCAAAGGAACTAGATCATTACGTAGAGGTAAAGAAGAGTGTAGAAGAAAGTTTAAAACCATTATAGAGGAAGGAGAATTCAATGCAAAACAACTAATAGATGCTCTAAAGTATGAGGTGGACCAAAAGGTTAATCGTTCAGTACGTGAGAGAAAAAATATAATGAGTTTTATGCAAGGTTCTATTCCCTATTTAAATCAACGCACCTATGAAAGCTTTATAGAGCTACTAGAGCAAAATAAAGATCAGGATGATGTAGATTCAAATTCAGGAGGTCCAACAGATATATAATTTATGGAAAATACACTAGAATTCAACGAGTGGATGAAAAAAATCAAAAGCAATTATTATTCAGATGATAAACAGATGAATAATGCATTTGAGAAATTAAGAAAATTAGCAAACGATAAAAACTGGAGAGATGAAAATAATAATTAGTATAATATTGTGGATAGTAGTAGCAAGAGTTATGATATGGATAGGTGGATACATCTGGCCAGAAGATAGAGATGACTTTGATAACAATTTAAGATATTAGTATGAGTTTTGAATTACTAAAGAAAGAAGTACAGAAAGGTATTGATGGGCGTAATGGTGGTATACCTATGGGCTTTGACAGGCTCAATAGGTATGTTGGCATTAGAAAGTCAATGTACTATTTGATTGGTGGGTTGACTGGTTCAGGTAAGACTAGCTTCATTGATGATGCATTTGTACTTAATCCTGTAGACTGGGCTATGTCTGAAGAAGGACAAAAGTCTGGTATAAAGGTGAAGGTGTGGTATAGATCTATGGAGCGTAGTAGAACTTACAAGTTTGCTAAGTGGACTTCACGTAAAATATTTCTAGATCAGGGTGTAATCATACCTGTTAACAAACTACTTGGTTGGACAGAAAAGATGACTAAGGATGAGCATGATTTGTTCCTTATGTATGAAGACTATATGACAAAGCTTGAAGAGGTAGTGACTATCATCGATGGTCCTGAGAATCCTGTAGGTATTGCTAAGGAGTTAAAAGCTTATGCGCTAGAACGTGGTGAGATAATACAGCAAGACAAGTACAACAAGGTGTATGTCCCTAATGACCCTAATGAGATAACACTAGTTGTACTAGATCATATAGGTTTACTAAAAACTACTAGGGATCAGCCAACAAAGAAAGCAGCTATTGACAAGATGAGTGATGAGTTACGTTATGCACGTGACTTCTATGGTCACTCACCAGTAGTAGTTAGTCAGTTCAATCGATCTATATCTAATCCTATCAGGATAAAGAATGGTGATGTTGAACCACAACTAGAAGACTTTGCTGATAGTTCTACTACACAGAATGATTCTGATGTATGTATGGCCTTGTTTGATCCTATGCGTTACAATGTTGAAGACCCATCTGGATACAATCTAGGTAAACTTAAAGATGAGTATGGTGGTAAGTATTTTAGAAGCTTAAGACTGATCAAGAATAGTTATGGTGAAGATGACATTAGAATTGGTCTTGCATTCCTTGGTCAGATAGGTATGTTCAAAGAGCTACCTAGACGTAGAAATATAACTGATGCAGACTATGAGTCTGTAATAAACAAATCATTTTTTATATCATGACATTAAGAGATAAAAGACAATCAGAATTTGCAGACACTTGGCTAAATCATGGTAAGTTTGGGATCCTAAACTTATGCCCTAGGTTTGGTAAGATTAGAACGACCATCAACATCCTTAACCAGATGAACGACAATTGTACTATGTTGATTGCATATCCTGACAACAAGATTAAACAGTCTTGGATAGAAGAGTTTGAAGAGATGAGTTATACTAATGAGAATGTAACTTATACAACTCACAGATCATTACATAAGCACTCAGGTACTGAGTTTGACATTGTTATTATTGATGAGATACATTTACTCTCAGAGGCCCAGATAGGTGTTTGTGTAGATTTATTCTCTCAGAATGATAACATACTAGGGTTAACAGGTACACTATCTAGATGGACCAAAAGGACATTAAAAGAAGAGCTTGGTATATCTGTGATTGCTGACTACCCAATACACAAAGCTATTGAGGAAGGTGTTATAGCTGACTACCAGATAACAGTAGTCAAGGTACCTTTAGATAACATAACTCGCAATGAGTATGGTAAAAAGAAAATAAAGAAAACAGAGCTTCAGCAGTTTAAATACCTTAGTGGTGTTATAAACAAGATGATGTACTCTGGTGGTAATAGTATGTTCATGCGTCTAGCACGTATGAGACTTATACAAAGCAGCTTAGCTAAGAAGCAAAAGACTAAACAGATTCTTAATGATAACAAAGATCAGAGAATACTAGTGTTTTGTGGTGTAACAGCAATAGCTGATAGTCTTGGTATACCCTCTTATCACAGCAAGTCTAAAGACAAAGATGCACTTAAAAACTTCGCAGAAGGAAAGGGTACACACATGGCTGTTGTAAAGATTGGTAACACAGGAGTTACATACAAACCACTAAACAAGGTGATAATCAATTACTTTGATAGTAATGGTGAAAACCTAGCACAGAAGATTAATAGATGTATGGCTATGGAATATGATACTCCAGACAAGAAAGCACAGATATATATTATATCCTCTGATGAGAAAGTTGAAGATAAATGGCTTAACAAGGCCCTTGAATTCTTTGACAAAACTAAGATTAAATACGTATAAAAATCGTATATTTGTAAAACCTAATATTAATAAATAAATAAATAAAATGAGTTCAAAATTAATTGGAGTTGTTGGCGAAACAGGGACAGGTAAGTCAACAGCAGTAAAGCACTTAAACCCTGAAGAAACTTACATTATCAACGTTGCAAAGAAAGAGTTACCCTTTAAAGGTTCTCAAAAACTTTACAACACAGAAAACAAAAATTACAAAGAAGTAGATGATCCAACTGACATTACAAGGTTGCTTAGAACTATCTCGGAGAAAGCCCCACACATCAAAACTATTGTCATAGAAGACAGTAATTACTTAATGGGTTTCAGAATGGTAGAGAAAGCTATGGAGACTGGATTTACAAAGTTTAGTGTAATGGCTAAAGACATGGTTGACATGTTTAGAACAGCTAGAGCACTACGTGATGACCTAGTTATCTTTTATTTCTCTCACCCTGAAACTATAGAAGACAGTGGAGAGATAGTAGGATACAAAATTAAAACAGCTGGTAAACTTATTGACAATCAAGTATTGTTAGAAGGTTTATTAACTGTATGTTTGTATACTCATGTAGAAGAAACTAAGAGTGGAGCTACGTATGAATTTCTAACAAATAGATTTCGTAAGAAGCCTGCAAAGAGTCCAGATGGTATGTTTGAAACAACAAGAATACCTAACAATCTACAGGCAGTAAGAGATAGTATAGTAGAGTATTATAATTAATAAATAACAATTAAAATTAAAATTTATGAGTACAATTGGAGGAGTAAAAAGAGAATCCGCAATAAACAGTGAAAACACAGCTTACCCAAAGAAAGTAGGCCTATTTGAAGCAGACATACTTGCAATTAATCCAACTATAGAAGAGTATAGTACAGTCCTTGGAATGGAACTAAATCCAGATAGCAAAGCTACTGAGTATCTAGGAACTACTAAAGATGGTAATACATACCTTCGTGTAGATGTTTGGCTAAGACAAATCAAGACAGATAATCAATTCAAAGTGAGTTTCTTCTTGGAAGATAAGGAAAGAGAGAACCGTGATGGAACTAAAAAACAATACATAAATAGTGTAGGTATGACAGCCTGGGCTGCTGATGAAGCTGATCTATGGGATTGGTTTACCAAAGGACGTGATTATCGTGTTGCGTATGTTGGTGAGGAAGACTTGTATGATTTTGTTCGTACATGGTTAGGTAAGTTAGACTATCGTCATGCAGATACAGTTCTTCAACTAGATTGGAAGAAACTTATGCGTGGTAATATTGGTGATCTTAAAGGTGAAGTGGAAGGTGAATGGTGTAATACTGTTGTAGCACTGGCAACTGTTGTTGTTAAAGAACGTGATGGTGAAACTAAAGAGTATCAAGGTATCTATAACAAAGGATTCTTGGGCGGTTATACCATGAAGCAATTCAGACTAGTAGACTATACAGACAAAAGAACACTAGATAGTTTGAGATCTAGAAAACCACGTGAGCTTAAGCCACACGAAAGATTTGTAGTTCGTGTAAGTGGTGAGTACGGTTGTAAAGACTATTACATTCTTAAAGAAATAGAAGAGTATAATCCTGGTGATAATCTTGTCGCCTCTGATAGTTATATATCAGATGATGGGTCAGACTACTAATCAAACCAATGTATAATAATAGCCCTCTTCAGAAATGTTGAGGGCTTTTTTAATATAAAACTTATGATAAAAGGAAAGAAGTATGTACGTATAAGTGCAGAGCTAATACTGTCTAAAATATCAGAGTATGATATCTTCAGGTTTTATATGCCTAATAATGGTTGGAAGCTAGGACAAGCAACATACTCTCCGTTCAGAGATGAGAAGAATCCATCATTCCTGATTGGAGTTAGAGGAGACACTATAATGTTTATTGACTTTGGTGATACTAGTATGAAAGGAGATTGTTTTGAGTTTGTAAAAAAACTCTATAACATTCCTACATTTCATGAAGTGCTAATTAAGATTGATAATGATTTTAACTTAGGAATAAGTTCAGGATCTGATTCAAAAGAATATAAGAAGATAATTAAGTCTTATTCTCAACCAGAGATGGTAGCAAAAGATTATTCTTTTATTCAGGTGAAGACAAGAGCTTTCACACATGAAGAATTAGCTTACTGGAATGAATACTATCAAGATATTGAGGATCTTAAAGCTAACAACGTATTCTCAATTGCTGAAGTGTATCTAAACAAGAAGCGTATTGTTATACCAGACAATGAGCTTAGGTTTGGATACCTCTATGATGGTCACTGGAAAATATATAGACCATTCTCTGATAGAAAATGGAAGTGGATGCCTAATAATGTACCAATCACTGCTATGGATGGTAAAGATGACATCAAAGATTGTGATGTTGCATTTATCAACAAGAGTAAGAAAGACTACATGGTTATGAAAAAGTTATATCCATGTTGTTGTGCTGTTCAGAATGAAGGTATGGGCTGTTTCTCTGATGAGAATGTACAGTTCTTGTTGGATAACTCAAGCAGACAAATACTATCGTTCGATAGCGATGAAACAGGCGTATCTAATAGTAAGAAGATTACTGAGATGTTTGGATTTGATTATTGCAATGTACCCAGAAAGTTCCTAAAAGATGGGATTAAAGACTGGGCAGATCTTGCAAGAGTTCATGGACTCAAAGTGATAGAAGAATATTTAATAAATAAAAACATAATACAATAAAAATGAAAAGAGCAATTACAAATGCTGTTGAGGCTAGAAATACTATGCTGTCAGCACCAATTCCCCAAGAAACAAAAACCTATAAACCTGTAAGTCATCAAGAACTTATAGACTTAACACTTGAAAGTATATACCAGTCAGGATATAAGCTTGAGAGTCAAAACTATTCTACAGCAAGAGAAGGTAATGTAGCAAATGGACGCTACACTATAGCTAACGTTGCTGATTCTGAAATGAAGTTACAAATTGGATGGCAGAACAGTTATGACAGAAGTTTATCACTCAAGTTTGCATTAGGTACAAGTATTATTATTTGTTCTAATGGTATGGTGAAAGGTGATCACGGTGCGTTTAGAAAGAAACACCAGGGAGATATACAAACTTTTACACCATCAGCTATATCAGAGTACATCAAAGGTGGTGGAGATGCTTTTCAAACTTTACAGAGTGATCGTGATACGTTAAAGCAGTACGAGGCTACAGACAAAGTTCAAGCTGAGGTGATAGGTAGATTGTTTCTTCAAGAAGAAATTATCTCATCATCACAAATGAACATTATTAAGAAAGAGCTTAATGTTCCAACTCACAATTATGGTGCACAGGGAAGCATGTGGGAACTTTATAATAATGTCACATTTGCTATGAAGCAATCACACCCATCAGATTGGATGCAAGATCATATAGATGTTCACAACTTCTTTCTTGATCACACTGGTAATCTGAATAAAGAAATGCAAGAAGATGCAGACACGTTTGCAGCTGTACTTAGTAACCAATTAAATATGTTTTAATCATGATAGTTAGTGAATATGTAAACAACTTTATACAGTTGTTAAAGAAGAATCCTGAGATAGGTGAATTAGAAGTAATCTATTCTCAGGATGCAGAGGGTAACTCTTATCAGAAAGTGTTCTACACTCCATCAATTATGAAGACAGAAGGATTGGAGAATGCATATGTTACAGGAGTAGTAAATATAGACCCAAATGAGATAGATGAGGAAACAAGTGCATTATGTATTAACTGATGGGACGTACATTAGTAACAGGAGGAGCAGGTTTTATTGGAAGTCATTTATCTGAACAATTGCAGAAGCTAGGAGAAGAAATTATCATACTTGATAATTTTAGCACTGGAAAGCTTAAGAATTTATTTCCATTAAAACCTCAACCTTTAGTGATAATCTACGAGGTAGGTAGCACTATGTGGGGACATTTACCTGATATGCAGTTTGATACACTTATTCATTTAGCAGCACCTGTATCTGTAGAAGAAAGTTTAAGTAACAAAGAGAAGTACCACGACCAGATTGTTGATGGTTCAGCTCTTTTATTTGAATGGGCTATTAAACAATGTGGCTGTAAAGAGATAGTTGTAGCTTCTACAGCTGCTGTATATGGTGATTCAAGAAGTTTTCCTCTATCAGAAAATAGTGATTTAGACCCATTGAATCCATATGCAACATCTAAGTATATGATGGAAGCAGTCTGTAAAACAGTACCAGATGATGTTTCTGTAGCAGTATTAAGATTCTTTAATGTTTTTGGAGAAAGACAGCTTAATCAAGGTGGTTACCTTTCAGCTGTACCTATATTTCTAAAACAATATTTGAGTCACAAAAAGCTAACAGTTACAGGAGATGGTCAGCAGACTAGAGACTTTGTATATGTTAAAGATGTAGTTGATGCCATCATAGCTGCAATAGGAACTAAAGGCACTTGGAACGTTGGTTCTGGTCAGGAGTTAAAGATTATAGATATTGCTAAAGCTTTTAGTAATAATATAGAGTTTATACCTGCTAGAGAAGAAGCTAAACGATCCGTTAGTAACATAAGTAAGATAAAAAGAGACTTGGGCTGGACGCCACAAGTAAGTTTAATTAATTGGATAAAATCAATAAAAAATGAAATGGGATAATTTTAAAGAACACTTTCATCCATCGTGGCATGGAAAGATGAAACCATTTATAGAAAGCAATGAGTGCAATGATATATATGCATTCTTGAAGAAAGAGAGTAAGAGGGGCAAACAAATTGCTCCTCTGTCAGCTCAGGTCTATAGATGTTTCAAAGAAACACCACTGGATGAAGTGAAAACAGTGATTGTAGGCATGTGTCCTTATCACACATTTAAGAACGGACTACCTGTAGCAGATGGTTTACTTATGGGATGTTCAGTGACAGGTTATGTACAACCTTCTCTAAAGCAATTTTACAATGCTCTTGAGAATGAGTTTCACAGAGGTCTTAATCTAAGCTATGATCCATCTCCTGATGTATCTTATCTAGCAGAACAGGGAATACTAATGCTTAATGTAGCACTCACCACTGAGAAGAACAAAGCTGGTAGTCACATAGATGTGTGGGAACCTTTTACAAAGTATTTATTTGAAGAAGTTCTTAATCCACTAGGTGTACCTTATGTATTTCTTGGTAAAGATGCTGGAAGATACAAAAGGTATGCAGGAATATTTGCTCACACATTTGTTGTAAGTCACCCAGCTAGCGCTTCTTATAAAGGAGTTGACTGGGACAGTGAGGGTGTGTTTACAAAGGTAGATACATTAATTTATGAAAATAACGGATATAGTATCAATTGGCTAAAAGATGCAGAAGATCCATTTTAAAAACAATTAAAAACAGAAAAATGAACGGAATATTAACAGAAGACGCTGGTACATTAAAACCAGGAGACGAAATCATTACTAACCAAGGCTCAGAAATGAGATGTTATATAGTGGAAGAAATTCCACGAGTTAGTAAATTGAAAACATGGCATAACGGTAAAACACGATACATAGCTGTAAAGTGCAGAGCTGCTATAACTATGAAGACAACTACAGGTATTAATCAATGGAATAAACAACCTTGGACTAACACTTATAAAACTTATGAGTTTAGAATACCTAATGAAAATGATCCAACAATAAAGGTGGATTTAAACTGGAAACAAATATATATAACTAATAGAAATGATTATGATAGACAATAATGTAAACAGACCCATTAAAATAGAAGATCTTCAAGTAGGAGATGAAGTAATTGTACGAGGTGTAGACCTTAACTATATGCAAATTGTAAGACCACCAGTACAAAAACAGGTGATAGATAACTGGACTAAAAAGCCTGTTATGAGATTTACATCAGCTGTATGTAATAGGATTAATAGTAAGTTTGGAAGTAAGTTTTCAGATGATAAACAAAAAGTTAGATTCGATTTTGTATGGAAATCAATCTGGTTAGTAAAAAGAGAACAAGAATTAATTAATAAATAAATAGTAAGATGCGATTAGAAAAACAAAAACAGGCACATGTTCTATACTCAGGACAGAAAAATGAGAGTATAGGCATGTCATTAGACATGGATTCTGCACAAGTATTAATGCAGATGTTAAGTAAAAACCTTTATTCAGATGCAATAGGTTCAACTATTAGAGAATGTGCAAGTAATGCACTCGATAGCCACAGACGAGCTGGAGTTAATAAGCCTATAGTTGTGTCACTGGTACAGAATAATTCTAATAACTGGGAATTCTCTGTTGAGGATTTTGGTACAGGTCTAGATCACCAAGATGTAGAAAACATTATCAGTAAGTATGGTAAATCTACTAAACGTGATAGTGATACAGAGCTTGGTATGATGGGTCTTGGTTTCAAAGCTCCGCTAGCATATGCTAGTAGTTTCTATTTTACATGTAGAAAAGATGGTATAGAACGTAAGTATATGATGTATGAAGGTGAGGAAACAAACACTATCGATTTAATTAATGAAACTCCTACAACAGAGTGTAATGGTGTGAAAGTTATCGTACCTATAAAATGGGGTGATAAATATGACTTCCTGAGAAAGATAAAGCAACAGCTTGCATACTTTGAGGATGTATACTTTAATGTAGATGATGTTGATAACAACTTTACTATTCATAGATCTAAATTATTTCAGTTCTCTGAACTAGCTGATGATGATAAGCTACACATTTGTCTTGATAATGTTTATTATCCTCTTGACTTTGATAAGCTTGGTATAGATATTATATATATACCTGTAGGCTTAAGGTTTAGTTTAACAGATGGTTTATTTCCAACTCCTAATAGAGAGTCTTTAATTTATACAAAAGAGACAAAGTCAAAGGTTCTTAAGAAGCTAGCTGAGTTTTCTGATTACTATGTAGAAAAGTACAATGAAAGTGTTACAGATAGTGACGATGTTATGAGTTTTCTGAACTATTATTATAGTGATACAAGAGAGATAGATTTATTTGGAAAAAAGTTTAATCTTAATTCTCTAAACAATTACATAACAATTCCTTTTGCTAAACCAAAACTTGAAGGAGTAGATAGCTGGGACATCTCTACATTTGGTAAACATGAGTTTCATTATATTTTAGGAGAATACAAGTCTAGCTACAGATATGAAGGTGGTAGAATGTATCAGATAAAAGAAAGCCATTGGGGAAGAAATGTAAACTGGAATGATATGGAAAAATATACATTCAAGATGCAAGATGCAATGAGAGGTCATAAAAAGGCATATCTTAGAGAGCTTTGTGAAGATATAGCTAGTGACAAATCTTCTAGTACTAATTCTAGAAGAGTTACATTTATTCGTAAGTCAAAGTCTTATCCTCTAAAATCTTTAACGACTGGTACTGACAGCTATTATGATATTTTGAAGCTAACTAATTATCCTAAGTCTGAGTGGAGAGGTGTAATTAAAGACTTTCAGTATGTACAGTCATTACTTCTAAAACCTCTTAAAGATGCTGATGCTATTGTGGTACCTCAAGATTGGATAGATGATAGAAAAGCTAACACTGTAACTAAGATGCGAGCTACTAGAGCTGCTAAAGGTGAAAAGGTTGAAGGAGACTTCAATTGTAAAATAGCTGAAGAGCTTCTCAGATATAATGATGGCAGGAATTGTAAGTTTGTGTCACATAGAATCAATATTGCATCTGTAGAAGAGGGCAGTGTTACTTATGTATACACTAATCATGATGATTACATGCTGCTTGATAATTTGTATGAAGAAACTGAGCGCATGGGTATAAAGTATATTACGTTTTCAAAGAGGGAGTTAGAAGCATTAGAGAAATCTCCTAAAATTGATAATCTAGTTTCTTATGATGACTTTATAAAAGGTGATGACAAGTTTATTAAATTCATGACTGCATTATATTGCTGGAAGTTTATAAACAAGGACTATAATGTTGATTTATTTGATAAAAGCTATCTAATTGGTAAGGTTAGGTCTAAGTTAGCAAATAAATTTATAAAGATATCTGAATATCAAAAACAATACATTGTAGGTGGTAGATATCGATCTTATAAGCATGGAGAGAAACTACTTCAACTCGCTCATGATAATAATCTATTTAACGATTATATATATGATATGATAGAAGAATTAGAAGCTTTCTTAAAGGAGCACCCTTACGTAAATACTATTGCATCTAGTTTAAAATCTTGTGACAGATATAGACAAGAAGGTCTTTTAGACTGTTTAGCTCAGCTGTTTACGTGTAATGGTATTTTTATAAACGATGATTATCAGTTTCTTAAAAATAAAAAAGAACAAACAATTAACAATTAAAAACAATTAAAAATGAGTAAATTTCTAAGTTTAGAGTGGTTCAAAAATAAAGTGGACCACTCAATTGAAAAAGTTATCGAGAAGAAACTTGATAAATTAGTTGAAGAGGTAGACAACGACAGTTCTCCTCAAGAAAATCCGTACAAGACTATAAAGTTAGTAAACGATGTGCTTACTATTGTACTACATGATGATTCTATAATATCTAAGGTAAATGCTACTGAGGATGATTATCATGCTGCAGAGTCAGCTGTTACCATTGGAGATCTCTATACAATTGTTAGTGATCCTAATGTAGCTTCTGAGATTGCAGAGAGAGAAAAGTCAGAAAGAAGACTGAAGGCTCTTAAAAAAGGCTTTACTGTTCTAGAAGAGTGTGGTGAGTTTGTAATTGATGGAGATTCAGTATACTTTAAAGGTATATCTAGATCTCTACCACAGTTATTAGTTGAAGAACTAATTGATGAGGTGAGTCGTGCTGAAGCTTTAGGTATTCCATTAAGTGATTATGATGGATATCAATCCTTGAAGCGCTTCTTTATGTGGTGTGCACTTAATCCAAGAGCTGAAGTTGCACATGAGCTGTATAGATTCTTAAAAGAGAACAGCTTTCGTATAACTAAGCAGGGATTCTTTGTAGCACTACGTAATGTTGTTACACTACATGGATCTCCAGAGCTTGTACATTTCATATCTAATACATATAATAAAGTGAAAGCTGTGTGGAAGAAGAGTCCAGATGACTATAGTGTGTTCCTAGAAAATGGTGAATACAAGCTTGTACATGAAGATAAGCTACACCGTGAAGAAACATATACAACTACAGTGTGTCCACAATGTGATGGAGAAGGTGGTTACTATGATGATAGTGATTTATTTTATCATGATGAAGATGAATGGAATGAAGCAAATTGGATAGAATGTGATGCATGTGATGGTACAGGTGAAGTAGAGCCTTATGAAGTAACACACATAGTGTCAGTAGATCATGGAGAACTGATAGGTAAGCTTACAGATTTATATTTAGACTTACCTAACAGACATGAGAATCGTTTCACAGATGATTGGACCAAAACATTTGACATACGTGTAGGTAAAGTGGTAAACATGCCACAAGAAGAATGTAACTGGTCAACACAAGATTGTGCTGCAGCTGGTTTACATTTTACTTCTGACCAGATACACTATGTAGGATGTGGTGATCAGTCTGTTCTTGTTCTCATCAACCCTATGAAAGTGGTTGGTATTGGTGCACACAAAGGTAGATGCTATGAGTATTTACCAATTATGACTGTACCGAGAGAAGAAGCAACAACTATTCTTCATGATAATCAATTTGATACTCTTCAGTTAGATGAAGTGTATGCTGTACGTGAACTTGATGACTTACAAAATAAGGTGAAAGAAGGTTTTGCTAAGGAATCTAATAAGTATGAGTTTAGCTTGCCAAATATATCTTCTATAGATGTACGTAACATTGTTGGAAGCCTTGAAGAAATGAAGGCTGAAATTACTGCAAGAGTACGCATGGTAGACTAATAAATTAGGGGATAACATTTATTTGAATTATATTTGTTATCCCTTTAATTTTAAAATTATGGCAAAAAAACCAATAAAACCTAGAGTTGCTAGGACTAGAAATGCTGGAACAATGACAGAATCAATGTTCTGGTCTATGATCAGAAGTGCATTAAGACAGAAAAGTAGATGGTGGAAACCAATTGCTGAATGTAAGAAGTTAGCAAGAAGAGCTTACAAAGGAAAGAACAAAAGACAGAAGTGGGAATATCTATGCAATAAATGTAAAAAGTGGTATAAAAGTGATCAAGTTAATGTTGATCATATTGAACCTGCAGGCAGTTTAAATTGCTCAAACGATCTTCCAACCTTTGTAGACACTTTATTTTGTGAACAAGATAACTTACAGGTTCTTTGTAAAACATGTCATGATCAAAAAACACAATTAGAAAAACAATTAAAACAATTTAAGAAATGAAACATTTTATGAATAATGCTATTGAATATTTTAAAACACCTGAATATTATAATAATGGAAAAGATTATGATATTATAGACGTGTGTAAGGATTACGCTCTTTCTTTTAACAGAGGTAATATTGTAAAATATATAACTAGAGCAGGTAATAAAGAAGACGAACTAAAGGATCTACACAAAGCTTTAGATTATTTACAGAGAGAAATTGAGCATGTTAAATCAACAGGGAAGTTATGATAAAGGGAGTTAAAGCAACAACTGTTCAACAGGAGCTTGACATAGTTGTAAGAGAAATTAAGAACTGTCCCACTAAGTATGACAATACAGAAAGACTACTGCTAATAGATGCTGATAGTATTATGTATTTTGCTACACACTTTCCTGAAGAATCTTTAATGGAGTTTCCAACAGAGGAAGAAAGAATAGAAGAAGCTAAGTATAGAACTAGAACTAAGTTAGAAGAAATTCATAATAACATAGAAGAGTTTTACAATATACAAGAGACTTTTACATTTATAGGAGGTCGTGGTAACTTTAGATACAAACTTTATCCTGACTACAAATCAAATCGAAAAGAGAAGAATCCACTGATTCCAATCATTGCAGATTACATGTTAGATGAACTACATGCTATACCTTCTCAAGGAGCAGAAGCTGATGACTATGTATATGATAGTTATGTATTGAGCAAGGGTAATTGTGTTGTAGCAGCCATAGATAAAGATGTGCTCTATAACTGTCCTGATGTACCATTCTATAATTATAGAAGTCACGGAGATACCTTGGGAGAGTTTAAACATATCTCTAAGGAAGAAAGTAGACTAGCTATAGCTTCTCAAGTGGTAATAGGTGATAGTGGTGATGGTGTACCTGGAGCATACAGAGTGGGAAAAGCGTGGTGTAGAGATAACATGCATCTAGGAATGACAGATTATCAATTTACTAAAGCTATATTTAAAGCTTATCTAAAAGCAAGCGGTGGTAACAGTCAGATAGCTAAAGAACAAGCTAGATTAAATTACAGTGTTTTAAAATTATATACACATAAAGAATTAAAAAATGTAAATGAAAACTAAAAAAACAGTAACTAGTATATTTATGGTTCCAACTTTAATGGCACCAAAGAACGCATTGAAAGAAAATGGTTTTGTAAATGCTTATGTAGATGATGTAGACCAAGATTTTAAATACGATAATGTTATTTATATCTTGCTTCTACCTACTGACTTAGCAAAACTTAGAGAGTTCCTTGATGGAGAATATGAACGCACTACATCTATCATTGAGGATTATGATTATGAAGGTGGTTATGTTGTCTTAGTATATAAACTTGATATGAAATGGGAGACAGATTTTGAACTGATCAAACAAGGTAGATATTCTGAAACAACTGATGCGTTTCAAGAAATGTTTCCAAAGATTATAAAGATTAGAAGAAAAGGTTTACACAGAGATGAGATTAGTCTTCAATACAGAGTGTTCAATAAAACAGAGGACATGATAGAGTATTGGGAGGATAAACTAGGTGTAGATTGGGACGACAGTCTTGAAGTGTGGGATGGTTTTGATCAAGGTAAAGAGACCCTTGACATAAATAAAGTAAGAGAAAGTCTCGAATTAACAAAATAAAAATTATGGATGCAAAAAAATTAATGAATGAAAACCCTCTTACAAAAAGTAAATTAAAGGAGTGGTTTCTAGAAAAACTTTTGGCTTCAGCAAATGAATTCAAAGAAGATGACTCTTTCAAAGAGTTCATGATTAAATCTGGTATTACAGATGATCAAATAACAACAATATTTGAAGAGGGAGGTAGAGCCAGTTTAAATATGTTTGATGAGAATAATGTAATAGTGAACATAACACATGACTGGAAGACAAAGAAATTTTCTTATCATATAAATGATGAAAAAAAGACTGGTAAATACTCTTCAAGAAAAGCAGCAGAACTAGATGCAATGACTAAAGCTGTAATTACACTTGAATCAAAATTAACTGAAAACAAGGAGGTAGATGACAACCAAGAGAATTAAACAGTTGGTAGAAGACTACTTTAATGTAGACTTATCAGAGAAAACTAGAAAGAGAAACATAGTTCACATCAGATTTTTATATTATAACTTAGCTTATAACCACGCATCAGATGGTATGAGTTTAACTGCTGTAGGTAATACTATTGGTGGTTTTGATCATGCTACTGTATTATATGGTCTCAGACAGTACAAGAATTTGTATGAGTTTGATAGAGATTTTAGAAATAGATTTAATCCATTTCTTAATGAAGTGGAAGAAGAACTTAGCAAGGATAGTGTCGAAACTAAAAGAACTATACATAGACAAATAAGAAGGATGAAACAAAGAATCTTTCAAATGGAGAAACAATTAGAAGAAATATCTTAAATTTTACAAAATATTATGAGAACAATTGGAAAAATTATAGTAGATTTGCTGTCCGATAATCACATTTCAGACTCAGAGGCTGAGATGTTAATCACACACCTTTCAGAGAAAAAAGAGTCCTTAGGTATACAGCCTGAGAAGACTTCTAGTCCCTATTGGTATCAAACAATAACATGGTGATGAGAACAGCAAAACAATTTAATCAAACATATGAACTAGTTTGCACAGGAGAAGGACTTATAATAGATGTTCCTTCTGTAGTGCAGTTCTTAAACTTAGCATTCATAGACTTCTTGAAAATAGAAGGATTTGAATATAGAGAAATCTCAACGATTCGTGGACTACCTAGAGTTGATACTAACCTTCCAGACATTATGCCTTATGTAGGTAGAATAATTCAATCAGAGCTGGAAGAAAAGATATCACTCATGTTAAAAATTGAGTTTGAAATCGAAGAAAGGTTAAGATCTATAAACCTAGATAAAAACGGTAAACCTATAACAACATGAACAAAGACATTTTTATGACAAGGGTAAATATTCTCCCTTATGAATATCCACAGTTATTAGACTACAAGGATGCAATCAGACACTCGTATTGGATTGATACAGAGTTTAATTTTACAGAAGACATACAGGACTTCAAGGTTACAATTAGTGACCAAGAACGTGATGTTATCAAGAAGACCATGCTTGCTATTGCACAAATAGAAGTAAATGTAAAAACCTTCTGGGCTGATATGTATAAACGTATGCCTATTACAGAGGTGGGTGATGTAGGAATGACATTTGCTGAATCAGAAGTTAGACATAAAGATGCTTATGCTAGACTGTTAAGAATACTAGGTTTAGAAAAAGAATTTCAGAACGTTATAGAGGTGCCTGCAATAGAAGGTAGACTTAAGTACTTAAAGAAGTACTTAGACGGTACACGCTCTAGAGATAATAAGATGTACACTAAGTCTGTACTATTGTTTTCACTATTTATAGAGCACGTAAGTCTATTTAGTCAGTTCTTAATTATGATGAGCTTTAACAAAGAAAGAAATGTACTGAAAGGTATATCTAACGTTGTTGAGGCCACTAGTAAAGAAGAGGAGATACATGGTAACTTTGGTGCTGAGATTATTAACATCATTAAGAAAGAGAATCCTGATTGGTTTGATGCAGAGTTTGAGAACTTAATCTATTCAGCTTGTAAGAAAGCTTATGTTGCTGAGTGTGGTATACTAGATTGGATCTTTGAGAAAGGAGAACTTAGTTTTCTACCTAAAGAAACAATACAACATTTTATCATGAACAGGTTTAACAACTCTCTAGAAAAGATAGGAATGGATTCTATATTTGATGTAGATAAAGATCTGATATCATCAACTAAGTGGTTTGACATAGAAATTACAGGGACTAAAGAAGGAGACTTCTTCTATAAGAAAAGTGTGGACTACAATAAGAAAAGCAAGAGCATCACTGAAGATGATCTATTCTAAATATAATATAATGATAACAGAGCAAACTAATGGTAACACTCAACTAAACACAGAAAGAGGAAACTTTAATCAAAGAGTTTCTAGATTTAGGATGTTGGGTAAATCCAAGAAAGTCCAATGGGACGGTAAAAGAAGAAACAGAACAATTTAAATAAATCAACATGGAGTACAAAAGATATTACTGGCTTAACAAAGACAGTAGAACATTCTTGTCCAGAGGATATATAGATGAATCCCCTGAACAACGAGTAAGAGACATAGCTAATATTGCTGAAAAGTATTTAGCTATTAAAGACTTTGCATGCAAGTTTGAAGACTACATGGCAAAAGGATACTATTCACTATCAACACCTGTGTGGATTAACTTTGGTAAGCAAAAAGGTTTACCTATCAGTTGCTATGGATCTAATGTAGATGATACACTAGATAGCATACTAAATGCAGGTCGTGAGATAGGTATGATGTCTAAGTATGGAGGAGGTACAAGTGCTTATTTAGGTAACATTAGACCAAGAGGAACTAAAATTAGTACTGGTGGACAAGCTGATGGACCTATTCACTATGCTAGAATGTATGACACTGTAGTAGATGTGTGTAAACAATCTGCTGCTAGACGTGGTGCTTGTGCAGTTTACTTACCAGTAGAGCACGATGACATAGAAGAATTCCTAGATATTGGTACCGAAGGTAACCCTATTCAGAATCTTCAGTATGGTATTACAGTGAGTGATGCATGGTTAAAAAGCATGAAAGCTGGGAGTAAGGAGAAGCGTAAGATATGGGCCAAGATAATTCAAAGACGTAATGAATTTGGATTTCCATATATCATGTTCTCTGACAACTCAAACAAGAATACACCATACGAAGAGCTTGGATATAAAATCACAGCGTCCAACTTATGTAGTGAGATACAACTACCAACAGACAGCTTCAATAGCTTTGTGTGTTGTTTAGGATCTATCAACTTATTACATTGGGACGAGATAAAAGAAACAGATGCTATAGAAACATATGTACTGTTCTTGAATGCTGTAATGAATGAGTTTATTCAAAAAGCAGAACACCTTCCTGGTATGAGAAGAGCTTATAGGTTTGCAAAAGATCACAGAGCTATTGGACTTGGTGTGTTAGGGTATCACTCTTTGTTCCAGTCTAAGCTTGTAGAGTTTGAGTCTTTAGAAGCTAAGCAACTTAATCACCAGATATTCAGTACTATAAAAGAAAGAGCTGAAGAGGCATCTAAGTGGTTACACGATGCTAAAGGATACAAATCAATTAGAGATGGTTATGCTAACACTACACTGATAGCTGTAGCACCAACTAAATCTAGTTCGTTTATACATGGTGCAGTATCTATGGGTATTGAACCAATAAAATCTAATTATTTCATCAAAGATCTTGCTAAGAGTAAGACAGTATATAAGAATCCTTTCTTGGAAGCTGAGCTTGAGAAGTATGATCTTAACAACGATGAAACATGGGAGTCCATTCTTAAAAAAGATGGATCTGTCCAACATTTAAAATTTCCCACTAAGGGAGTATTCAAATCATTTATAGAGATTAGTCCTAAGGAGATAGTACTGCAGGCTGCGCAAAGACAAAAGTTCATTGATCAGTCACAGAGTTTAAACCTTATGATAGATCCTAGTGTATCAGCTAAAGATATTAATCAACTATATCTTTACGCTCATGAAGAGGGTGTTAAAACTCTCTACTATCAGTTCAGTCAAAGTTCAGCACAAGCATTTGCACGTAACATTTTAGAGTGTGCAAGCTGTGAAGGCTAACCAAGTTGATTATAAAAATGTACACTTCTAACAAATTTAGTTTGGTAGTTTGAAATACATTTTATAACTTTGAACTGTGGGGGTACAAAATTTGAATTAAGTATTTCTGTTCTGTTTTTAATTGTGAAAGGGGCCTTGGAGAAATCTAAGGCCTTTTTTTGTTTGTAAAATAGAGTGGAATTTAGTATATTTGTATGTAACAATTAAATAATTAAGAATGGCAAAAAAACAAGAAACAACCGTAGACAAGTTCCAGGAAGCACTGGAAAAATTAAACAAGCAATATGGTAAGGGAACCGTATTAGCATTAGACAGCAAAACAGAAGGTACATATGATGCAATCAGTACAGGATCAATTGGGTTTGATTGGATTACATTAGGTGTAGGAGGTTTTGTAAAGGGTAAAATGTATGAGCTTATGGGCTGGGAAGGTACAGGTAAGTCCACTATATGTGGACATGCTGTAGCTAGCTGTCAAGCTAAAGGAGGAAAGGTAGTATATATAGATGGCGAACATGCTGTTGATAAGAACTACTTTGAAGCACTTGGTGTAGATACATCACAGATGCTAATTGCTCAGCCGTCTTCAGGTGAGGAAGGATTTAACATTGCTGTAGAAATGATGCAGTCAGGTGGAGTGGATTTATTAATCATAGATTCAGATTCATCACTTATTCCTAAATCTGTATTAGATGGTGATGTAGGAGATCATGCAATTGGTAAGAAAGCTAGACTGAACAGTGGCGCTTATCCAAAAATTAAAAGCATTGCTCACAATACAAACACATGTATAATTGTAATCTCGCAGTATCGTGAGAAGATTGGTGTTATGTTTGGTAACCCAACTACAACTCAAGGTGGACATGCTCTTAAGTTTTATTCTGATTGTAGAATAGAAGTGGGTAGGTCACTAGCAAAAGAAGGTCAAGAAGTTTATGGTAACATTACAAGAGTGAAAGCTACTAAAAACAAAATGAGCCCTCCATATCAAAAATCAGAGTTTGAGATTATTTATGGTGTAGGTATTGATAAGGTGGGAGAGACTCTAAAATTACTACATGAGTTTGAATTAGGTCGTAAGTATGGTAAGACATACACTTTTGATGGTATCAAATATGACTTAGAAGAATTTAAGCAAATGATACTAGAGGATGTTAACTTCTTTGGAGATCTTAAAAGTAAACTTATAAACGCTATAACTGGTGTGGAACAAGAAGAAAAAAAAAGTGAGACTGTAAGCTCTATTGAAGTGATAGCGCCTCAAGAACTTACAGCAGACTTATTTGACACACCTGAACTATGAAATGTTTAGTGTGTGGAAAGAACTCAGATTCTGAGTATTGCTTTCAACATAAACCTAGAAAACAATTATCTGTAAACAAAGGATTTAAAAAACCAACATTAGCTCTTAAAAAAAGGGCTAGTGTTGGAAAATCCCAACCAAACACAGATCATATAACATTCAAAGAGATTTGGAAAGAAAGACCTCACAAGTCTGAAGTTAGTGAAACTTATTTAGGTAAAGAAGCACTAAGTTTATATTTTCATCACATACTTCCTAAAAGTAAATATCCACAATTTAGGAATCTTAAAGAAAATATTATACTTTTGACAGCTGATGAACATGCTAATGTAGAATCTGATATCTATAGATATAAAAAAATAAATGAGATACGTGAGTATCTAATAGACAAATATAAACTAAACATATGAAAAACCAATTCTTTTATACACGTAAAGAAGCTATACAGGACACAGATCCTGTAGAGTACAAAGAGTACGAAGACAGTATTAACCTTAATAAAGTAATCCGTAGCGTTCAGATGAATGATGACACAGTAGTTGTGTTGTTAGATGACATGCATGAACGCATTACAGAGGTGCCTAACATTAACCATAAGAACAATAAGGTTATTGGCACTAAAAAGAAAGTAGAAGTTTACCAGACAGAAGCTTACTTATATGGAGAAGATATTGAAAGATTTAAAAAACTAACAAACATAGAATAAAATGGCAAAGTCGTACAAAAAACTTTTAGGAAATAGAATATATGTAGAGATTCCTAAGAAAGATGAGAGTAAAATTATAGTTGACGAGAACACTAAAGAAGAGTTACAACGTCAGATGCTAAAAAAGATGTCTAAACTTAAAGTTTATGATGTTGGAGATATAGTAAAGATTGTAAAAGCTGGTGATACAGTATTAGTAGATCCAGGAAAGTTAAAAGATGCAATGGTTATTCCTTTATCTGATGAGAAAGATGTACTACTTGTTTCTCCTTTTGATATAATCCATGTCTGGTAAAGAGTATATAATACCATCATTAGGAGGTAGACTAGGTAATCAAATGTTTATGATTGCTCATGCTTATGCACAATCTCGTAAGCAAAACAGAGAGCTTAAAATTAGTAGACACAGCTTACAGTACCAAGATAACAAGTATGATGAAAATATTTTCAGAAAGTTTCAGTTTATACCAAACTTTGAAGCTAGAGATGAGACAGCTATAGTATATAGCGGATACTTTCAAAGTGAAAAATATTTTGAAGAGTACAGTGATGAAATAGTAGAAAAATATTCACCTTCTTGTTCATTTATTTATACAGTAGAAGAAGCACTTCCTGTTATAGCTAATAAAGAAAAAACTGTTACAGTTGTAAACATTAGAAGAGGAGACTACCTTACATATCCTAATCATCATCCTACTGTTTCAGAAGATTATATTTATTCTGGTTTAAGTTTGATTCCTGATACTGATCATATACTTGTTGCCAGTGATGACTTAGAGTGGTGTAAAGAAAAACTAAAGTTTGACAAACCAGTTACCTACCTCCAAGGGTGGAAAACTCATGAACAATTATGGATAATGTCCATGTGTAATCATTTTGTAATATCTAACTCATCGTTTAGTTGGTGGGCAGCTTATCTTTCAAGACATCCTAAAAAAATAGTTGTTGCTCCAGAAACATGGTTTGGACCTGAAGGTCCTAGTAAGTGGAGTGATATGTATTGTAAAGGATGGACAATATTACCAACCTATTTTAATAATGGAATAATATTACCAAAATGATATCAGTTTTAACACTTACATATAAAAGACATCACTTATTAGAAGAAGCTATTGAGTCTTTTTTAAGACAAGAACTACCTCCACAATGTGAGATGGTTATAATAAATGATAATGCAGAAGTTGATTATAAATTAGATCAGCCTAATATAAGAATTATAAATCATAAAGAAAGATTTTCATCTATAGGAGCTAAGTTAGATTGGGGATATAAGCAATGTAAGTATAATTACATATATAGATTAGATGATGATGACCTACTTGCACCATGGGCGCTTGCAAACACTGCTCAAGACATATTAGAGAATCCTACATATGATATCTACAGAAGTGATGGTATGTGGCTCTTTGAAAACAATAAGTACGTGGGTAAAAGTAGTAACGTTAACAATGGTAATGTTTATACTAAAATATTCCTAGATGGAATAGAGTTCCCATTAACTAGTTTT
>Ga0181369_1000026_pt1 | contig 41411 bp, 52 predicted proteins | sample LowvirmetaG_8_FD_130088 | JGI IMG/M metagenome (GOLD analysis project Ga0181369, IMG submission 130088) | Marine viral communities from the Subarctic Pacific Ocean - Lowphox_04 viral metaG | ecosystem: Environmental > Aquatic > Marine > Oceanic | place: Subarctic Pacific Ocean | collected... | reverse complement strand
AGAAGTCTATCGTCATCATTTGCATTTGCGACCACTGCGTGTCCACCAACATCAAAAATAATATTATTTTCAATTTGAACACCACCTTGAGTTTGTGCAGCACCAGCGGAGTCAATACCATTCGCTCCGCATCGTGTTATCGTATTGTTAGTAAAGTTTCCATTTTTGTTTTCTGATGTTCCTTGGTCAGAGATTCCGTCACCGTGAACATTGTCAAACACACAGTTGATAATCTGTGGTGTGCTGGTATCGCATTTTACACCGTTTCCGTTTCCGCTACCAGATGTTCCTGCACCATAAATGCGACAGTTGAACAAAGAGCCTTGATTAGTGCCACCATTTTGAACAATTGTGTCTAACTTTGTTCCGAGATGAACAAACTCACACATGATACTTTTTGCACCAAAGTTGTTGTGAACCCTTGAGTTGTTATTGCTCGCACTTGCATTCGCAGGCGCACGCATAAAAATACCAACGAATAATTGTCGAATCGCTTCACTGAAGGTGGAGTTGAGGACACCACCCTGATTGAAACTAGAACTTGTGTTTTCAAAATACAAACATTTGTAAAGTGTAGATGTTCCTGCACTTTGATAAATCCCACCGTTGTTTGTTCGGATAATCTTTGGATAGTCGGTGGTGTCAAGATGTGCCTGTGAATCGTCAGACCACTTTGGTTCAAGAAGATTACCGTCTGCATCTGCACCCGCCCAGAAGTGTGGATTGTCTGCGTTCGGGTTGGTAGATGTTGGGATTAACTCCTCATTACAAGTATAAGTTCCCGCAAGAAAAATCCAACGAGTATTTTGTCGCGTTTCCCCTTCGATAGCAGTTGTCCACGAAGTTCCCGTGATCGCTGCTTTTGCGTTCGCAGCGTTTGATCCATCTTGTGAACCTGCTCCCGATGGTGAATAAAAAACATCAGTTAGTGCCATATCAGTCCCTCGTATAAGTAACTAACGCTTGGATTGCTGTCGCTCCAGCGTTGTTGCTTTTCACTCTCAAGTAAATAAAGTCGTTCGCAGACACACCCGACGCAGTGAAACCACTGCTGAACGAAACACCCTGTGAACCGATAGGTATATTTGCGGTGATTAATTCTGTCGCACCATTCGCTGCGTGTCCGAGCGGATCACCACCTGCTTTATTGATTGCGAGTTCTAGACCACCGAGTGTTGAACCACGAACAAATACATTTGTAAACGTAGCATCGTAAGGAATATGTTTCAGTCCTTGAACCTTATGTCCAAGAGTGTTTCCTGAGTCAACCGCACTGCTTGAAACGATTGCAAACTGAGCGGTATCTTTTTGTCTTTGGAGTTGATGTCGATCACCACCTTGAACGACTTTGATTGTGTCTGGAGTAAACTCAATCGATGTATTGGTGTCACCTTGATGGATAATGCTTGACGCAACAGTAATATTACTGTTTGATATTATTCCAGTTAGACTATCTACCTCAAGTCCATCAGATGCTTCTACTGTAACCTTCTCGGTATTAGAATCAACTATAAGTTTTGTTCCTGCACTCGCTTCCTCTGGATCACCTATAGTTATTTTATTACCAGACTCGATCTTAACAGACGGTTCTTGATTTAGAGATTGTATGAATCCTGTCGAAGATCCCAACTCTAATGTTGCATTACCAGATTTTGGAACGATAGTTAATTGACCAACACCTTCAGGGTCTAATCTCAATCCATTGTCGAATGTAATGCCATTAGGTCCAGAGATACCAAAATTGTAAACTTCAATCATTCCGTCTGCGGACAGTCCACCCACAGGGAATTGTGATGTATGAGTTACGATACCAATTCTAGCATTTGATGTACCTTCACCAAGGATCTCACCAGTCGATCCATTAAATTCTGTAATAAATGTATTTGTGTTTGGAATAATTTGAACGTATACATCCCGATCAAAACTTGCAGCAAGATCTGTAGATCCATTGTCTATAATTCCACCCGTAGATACATTTGGTGGTGAAGTAGATGAAGTAGAGTGTTTGAAGAGAGTCGAGGTTGTGCTTGTTTCATTCTCACCTGAACTAAAAGATCCATCAAAATCTGGGTCTGGGTTTATTATAGCGATAAACTTATTGCTAAAATCACCATCGAATACAGATACGATTCCACCTCTTTGTTGGACCAAAGTATACAATGGTGTGAGATTATTTCCATCGAGGTCAGTCGTGTTAGCCTGTATGAGATCAATTTCACCCAATATATCCATGTTTACATTTAAACGTCCAGCGGTACTAGCAGCGTCAGACTCTGAACCTGTCACATATCTGAATCCATTTCGTGATGCGGATCTCTGGAATGTGTTATCAGAGAATGTGATACCATGAATGCTAAAGGATATACCCGATGTAACATCTCCAGTTAGTCCGTTGAATGATGACATTCCTTGAATCGCACCAGTAGATCCGTTGAATGTCGTCACAAAATCATTTAATGTAACAACTCCAGTTTGTCCATTAAACGAGGTAACGTGGTTTGTATTTGCGTGGGTCTGTGGTTCCGCAAGAGTTATAAGTTCACCCGTTGCACCTTTTACGAATAACTTCTTGTCTGTCAAATTGACAGCAACTTCACCCTCTAGCATCGTTTCGACACTTGGGGTTGCTCCTGCTATTGCTGATCTATGAATTTGAATATGAGTTGCCATATGTTATCCTTAAACGAAAGTACCACCGTCTATGTTATTTATCGAAATTGTAGCGGTCCCTTTTCCTTCACCACCTCTTCTTTCAGCAGTGAATCCGCTATCGAAGTTTATAAATCTCGCTGTATCCATAATCTTCTTATTGTTTTGCTTTACACCTGTATTACTACCACCACCACCGATGACAGCACCACCTAGTTGACCTATGGGAACAGGAGGAAATGTTTTAGGATCTAACCATAATTCATTTCTTTGTTCGTTTATTTTTAAGCCATTACCCTCACGGATTTTGAATGGAGGTGCGGGATCTCCTTTTTCTCCCTTGTCTCCCTTTTTACCTCTTTCTCCTCTGTCACCTTTCGGACCTTGTTGACCCTGCAAACCTTGTGGACCGACTTGACCTTGTTCGCCTCGTTCACCTTGATCACCTTTTACCCCCTGTAAACCATCTGTCCCACGTTCGCCTTGAATACCTTGTCTTCCCTGTTCTCCAAGCAAACCTCTTTCACCTTGAATGCCTTGCTCTCCGCGATTTCCTTTTTCGCCTTGGTCGCCTTTCGGTCCTTGCTCACCACGGAAACCTTGAATACCTTGCTCACCGAGGTCACCTTTTTCTCCCTGCTCTCCACGCTCACCTTGAATACCTTGTGTACCCTGTTCACCTTGCTCACCGATGAGTCCACGTTCACCTTGTGTACCTTGTTCACCCTGAATACCTTGCAAACCATGTTCGCCACGATCTCCCTTTGGTCCGACCATACCTATCGAACCTGCTGGACCCTGTTCACCAATCAAACCACGAAGACCACGTTCACCTTTTTTACCATCAACTTTAACTTCATCTTTAATAGGTACGATAGTTTTTTCTTCGATAATCTTTTCTTCGACAACATCAAACATACTATTAAGTAATGACGCATTTCCATACACCTTGTATTGTTTTCCGACATTACTTAATAGATTAACAAATGACAAAGAATGCTCACTCTTGCCAAATTTTATAACTTCTGCATCTTCGCTTAATTCAGTAAGTGTAAATTCTGTTTCGTGTTCAAACGTAGATTGTTCGTTAACAATTATAAAACGTGTACCCAAAGGATAATTGTTTGAGACTATGTTCGCATTACCATCTCTAAAGTTTTGGGTTTTGAATGTAGAAAACCGTTCAATCATGAGATCCTATATCTGTTATTACTAATTTTACGTTTTACAGTAATCTCCAACACTGGAGTTAATCCATTCATTCGTTTGAGTTCAGACACTAAAACAAATTCTTCTTTACGAATCTCTACTTTCATCGGTTTACATTCCCGACAACTTCGAAACGACCTTCGATAAGTCGAAGAACACTGCTACCTTGAATGATATCAACCTCATAGAAATGTCTTCCTGTTGGTACATTACTCATCGTAGATGCGTCTGCAAAAATGAAGACACCTCCCGTTGATCCAGACATTCCAGTGTTGATACCTCCCGTGAAAGTAGAGTTTAATCGTATGCCTCCACTACCACCAGATACACCTGCTGTTACCCCACCAGAACCAAAGATTGCGGTTCCTGCGTTAGTCGATATAAACTGTAATAGTTTTGTATCTGAATCAGCAAATCGTCTCACTTGCATTTCTGCTGTGTATCCACCACCGATGAGATCCACCACTGTGTCGTTCTCATCGAGGTAACGTAAATACAGAGTACAGTCTGTATCCTTGTTTGCTGCTATGTTGTATTTAAGACTTTGATATGACATGATACCTCCATCTTATTTATTCTTTTTATTCTTAGCAGATCTGGATTCAATCTTAGTTGACAGTTTAGGCTTCGATTTCTTTACTTCTTTTTCTACTTTTTTCTGCTGTTTTTCTGCTTCACGACGTTCTTCTATAATTCTCTGGTTGTGTTGTTGAATTCCTCGCATTTGTTCCTCGTAAGAATTTTTGTTCTGACGAATGCGACCATGCTCAGATTCAGGGATGGTATTCATCTTACTGACGAGATATTGACATGCTTTTTGACCATTCACCAGATCACCCGAATAGAAAGCAGTAGAACCAAACTCATCAAGCATCTTCCAATCATAAACATCCTGTGCGATAAACAAAATGTCCTGTTCTGGGTATGGGATATCACAACCAAGTTTTGCATAAATGTAAGCGAGTCTTGGTTTATCCATAGAGCGATAAGCACGACTAATCTCATATAAAGGTTCTGCACGAGATGGTCTGTAGTTATACGCCTCTAGGTATGACTCTTTGATTACAGGCCATATGTCGCCCTTGATTCCTCGAATGATTGCTACTCTAAAGAGAGAGAACCATATCTCTTCTTCCCAACCACCCATGTCTGCTCTCTTTTGATACGCTTCGAGTGATTTATCCCACTGTTGCGAATCGAAGTATGACTGTGCAAGGTAAAACTGATATCTAACATTGTTTGGTTCGTAGTTAGGGTCTTCAGGATTATTCAATGCAGAATCTAAAATTTCCGCATCCCTAGAATATTTGTCTTTGGGATCGATACCAACATTTCTCGCACCAAGTGTTCGAGCATTTACGTAGTAGTTGCCTTCCCACTTAACAATCCTCATTTCTTGAGGTGGAATATCAGTCATCGTAGCATACTCATGCAGCACACCGACATAATGCCATGTTCTACTGGGATCATCTACTTTGAAAATTTGATTTCTATACCAAGAGAAGTCTGGTCTACCCAAACGAATTGAGTACGCATCTGCATCCATCACTGGTGGATAGGCGAATGTTCCATCAATCTTATCATCTGCGTCAATCATCCATGCATAGTTTGCTTGACCTTGACAGTTTTCGAGTGCTTCGGTTCTTGATTTACCAAAACCTTTCCAGTCAGATAAGTAAACTTCACCAGGCACACCATGTTCGTCCATGAACTCTTTGATAAATTCAGGAGTACCATCCGTAGATCCCGTGTCTGTAATATCATAGCGGTCAATGTATGGAAGCATTGATTCTAAACACTCTTTAATAATGTGTGTTTCATCTTTTACAATCATACACAGTGTTACAGTTACACCATCAGGTTTCACAACAGTTTCGATTTCACTCATAATATTAACCCCGATATTCTTCACTTTGTTTAAGAACGGCAGACTGATTATTTGACCAGTCCCAATTTTCTCTATAATTTTTATTCTGTTCCCAAACAGATTTCAGCACGATAGGATCAACATCATTGTCGATCATTATATTTATAAGGGAATTGATATCCTTCGGAAAACATGTCCCACCAAATCCATAGTCACCGTCAGGACCAGGCACAAAGGTATGACTATGACCAATCCTATGATCTGAACCAACACCTCTTAGAATTTTATTATAATCAACATCAATATTATTGCATAACATTTTCATTTCGTTGAAGACCATAACTTTTGCTGCGAGAAAACAATTAGCAAAATATTTCACACACTCAGATTCTTTTGACTTCATGGTGAAAATTTTTGTGTTGGGGAAGTATGTTTTATACAATGTTTCAACATGACTCACAACATCTGGTTCTCCCCCCACAACGTGTCGGTCTGCATTTACAAAGTCATGCACTGCGTTTGCAGCAGTCAAAAACTCTGGGTTATGAGCAATCTTCATGTGCGGGTAAAGTTCACACATTCTATCGGTAGTCCCTACAGGAACAGTAGACTTAATAATGAAGACTGCTTCTGTTTCAACTTTTGACACATCATCAAAGAATTTTTCGAGCAAAGAAAGATTACATCTTCCTCCCTCTGCATCAGTCATTGGTGTTGGTAAACACACAAAGACAAAATTACACTGTAAAGTTTCTTCAAGAGTATTTGGTGATTTGCTTTTATCTATGTCATAAACAAAGACTTCTAATAATGTACTGCCGAGCAATGATTCTCTGAGTGGGATAAAACCACTTGCAACTGCGTTACCAACAAACCCATTTCCAATTACACCTATTTTCATGATATAGCCTTTTTGATCCATTCCTCAAGATTCACATTTGGAGTCCAGTTTAAAGTCTCCATGCTTTTGTTTATGTTTGCCTTACTTATCCTAGTCTCGCCTGGTCTAGGATCAATCATTTTAATATTATCTGATATCATCGCAGCAAGTTCGTTTATCGAATAGTTCTTTCCTGTTCCCAAGTTGAACACACCACCATAAGATTCTAACTCCACAGTCGATGCTAATATGTTCGCTCTCACTATATCAGACACATGCGTGAAGTCCCTACGCTGCTCTCCGTCTGGAACAATTGTGAGGGGATCTCCTCTTTTGTGCTGCTCTATAAATTTACCGATCACTGGTGCGTACTGACCTCGCAGTGGTTGTCTTTCCCCATAAACATTAAAGTATCGAAACACCACAGTCTCAAGACCAAATAAGTCTGAATACATCTTGCAGAGTTTTTCACCTGATACTTTTGATACAGAGTAGGGATTGAGACAATCATCTGGTTGTGTTTCAACGTTTGGTGTTTCGTTAAACCCATACGCAGAAGATGTTGAAGAGTAAACTACACGACGTACACCAGCCTCTCTTGCTGCTTGCAGTACAGAACAGGTTCCGTATGCATTAGTCATAACAGCCTTCAAGGGGTTTTCTATAGCAGGTTGTATTCGAGATTCTGCTGCACAGTGAAAGACCGTATCAACTCCCTCGAATAATTTATTGAACCAATATTTATGAACTGCAATATCATACTTACGATAAGTTGCAGACTCATTATAATAAAACTGATCGTGAGACTCTGATGACTCATCATCAATTACAATCACTTCGTGTCCTTCAGACACCAATTGATCAACAATATGAGATCCGATGAATCCCGCTCCACCTGTGACAATATGTTTCATTATTCACCCATCAACCAACCAAAGACACCAGTGGTCTTCTTTGGTTTTGGTGTTTCTTTTGAGCCTTGAATAATTGCAAAATGTTCTGGTAAATCTTCTTTGTTCTTTTCAGCACGCTTAGACGCACGTTCAAGTTCTTTGTCGGTGAGTAAAAGCATCACGACATCATCACCACTACCATCACCATCTCTTACATGAGTAGCAAAGAAATATTCTTTATCAGCAGCACGATGTGCATTTTTATTTTCAACTTTCATTTTAAAATCTCCAATATCTTTTCACTTGCATGTCCATCACCATAAGGACAATCACTATACACTATGTAGTTGTCTCGGAACGATCTTACCATGTCACTCAACTTCGCTGGGTGAGAGCATAAGAAACAATTCAGTCCGACTGTTGATATTCGCTCAGTCTTTTCTCTACACACAATAACCTTCTTACGTAAGAAAGAAGCCTCTTCTTGTATACCGCCACTATCTGAAATTATAAAACGACATCTTGCGATTTCTTGAATCATTTCATCATATGGAAGGGGGTCAATAACTTTAATGTTTCTTAAAAGATTTCTATGCTTTTGTACATTTGGATTAGGATGCAAAGGAATAACAAACTCTAAATCAGAGTTCTCCTCAGCGATCTGCGAAAGTCTTTTGAAATACTCTGCAATCAAATGATGATTCTCTCTGCGGTGTAGAGTTATCAATACCCTTTTGTTATAAGATACAGGCACATCTCGAAGATTGTCTAAGACTGTATTGCCAACAACATGGATGTTATGATCTCCTTTATTCTCAAAAGTCAAAACGGGTCCACGAACGCATCTTTCGTAAATCAAATTCTGCTTTTCGATATCACTGGGTGCAAGATGAATGTCTGCAATCTTTGTTATTGCTTGTCTATAGAATTCTTCGGGATATGGATTGTCTTTATCGAAAGTTCTCATACCTGCTTCAAGGTGTATGATCGGTACACGATGATGGAAGGCACTCAACGCGATTGCAAATGCTGTTCCCGTATCACCCTGCACTAATACTTGATCTATACCCTCGAAGTCAATAGAGTTCATTACGGACGCTGTGATGCTGTCTAAACGGTTTGCACCGTCTGTAATTTCTAACTGTTGATCCGCATGAACACCATCGAGAAGATCCTGATGTTGACCTGTAAATAAAATTTTATAGTCAACTACTCCATCAAACTTATCGAGTAATGGTTTAATTTTTATGTATTCAGGTCGTGTACCGAAGCAAACTAAAATCATTGTTTCACCGCTGGGTTAAAAAACTGTTCTGGGTGTATAGAGCGATCATCCACATAAACGTCCGCACTAAATTTTATACCCGTTCGTAACTCATCAAATAGAAGACCCCATCCTAACAACTGTAGGTTAGTAATGGTAGTCCAATCTTTACCTTTTGTTTTACCACTACCCCTTGCAGTTTCAATAATAATTTTGTGACCCGCCTTATGTAATTTATTTACATGTTTAATACGATCCATGAAAGGTTTCGCATTTTCGTAATCACCATCCCTTTGGGTGCATAGAGTTCCGTCTAAGTCAAAGCAGTATATCATAATAGTTTCTCACAAAATTCAAAGTCATGTTCGGTATCAATCTGGACACTTTGGTGTGGTTTCATTTCATACACACCTATGTTTCCACTTAGTCTACTTTTGTACTCGACCAGTCGATCTTTACTAGTAATGTAAAAAGCACCGTTCTCTACCCATACATCTTTATAGTCTTGTCTCATACCACGACTGTTTACTGAATGAAAGTTTTGTGGTTTTACATCCATTGTCCATCGTGGCAACCAATGTTCTTTAAAAGCAGAAAAAACAGAGTCATACTCATTCATCATTTCAAGACCACCATTTATGTGATCTGGTTGCAATAGGGGTGATGTTGCTTGTATAAACACTAAACGATCAACCTCAACATTATCGCAGAAGTGAAGTAAAGCCTCTTCGCTTCGACTTTTATCTCCTGCTAGTTCTTTCGGTCGGTCAATGACCTTTGCTCCTGCTCTTAACGCAGCGGACTTAATCACACTACTATCGGTGCTTACCCAAACCTCATCTACATTAGAGTATTTAGCCGCTGTAATCGTATAAAAAATTAAAGGTTCGTCGTTCAGAAGTCTAACGTTTTTATCCTGAACACCTTTGCTACCACCCCTCGCGGGTATCAATGCAACTGTTTTCATATTAACCTCTTAATGATTTTCTTTTTGATAACTCAGATTCAAAAACTTCTCTACGTCCTCCCTGACCCAATGATGCTTCAATGCTTCGTATATCTTTTACCAACTTCATAAGTCCGTGCGGTTCAACAGATGCCATCTGATCAGAACCCCACATTGTTCTGTCGAGTGTAATGTGTCTTTCAATCCACGTTGCACCTTTGACAACAGCGGTATAACTAGGGACCAAACCAAACTCGTGACCGCTGTAACCTATCTCTTTCTCTGGATAGGTTCTTTTCAAGTGATCGATATAATTTAGATTTAAATCTTCTACTGGTGAGGGGTATGATGAGTTAGTGTGGAAAATCAAACTTGGGTTACCAACCTCTACACATCTAGTAATTTCATCTTCGGTACTCATACCAGTAGATATCATCAAAAAATCTGCATGGAAGCGAGCATATTGCACTAAGTCTAAATCAGTAATCAATGCAGATGGGATCTTCATGACTTTTGTAAAGTGACGCATGAAGTCAACCGAGTCTCTATCCCAAACAGAGGCAAACATTTCAATTCCACGATGCTTACAGTAATCGAATAATTCTACATACTGCTCTTTGTTGAACTCTGTCCTCTTTTTATAAGTGAGATATGACATCTTACCCCACGGGGTTTCTTTTATTTTATGTTTTTGTTCTTCGGGAACACATACGTCTGGATTTCTCTTTTGAAACTTTACATAATCACATCCAGCAACACTCGCAACGTCGATGAGAGACTTGGCGATTTCCACAGAACCATTGTGATTGATACCAATTTCGGCAATAATTTTTGTTCGCATAACTTACCTATTCGCTTTCTCGTACATTGGAAATCTCGATAAATCATTGTAGTTTCCAGAAGTTTCAACGTCGGGGTTTACATCTTTAATTTTTTCATGGAAGAGCAACAGTCCTTTTGCTGCTTGTTCGGGTGTCATGTACATATTCCATCCGATGACATCAAACTCATCATCCTTATAGAACCTGTCCATGTGTCTTCCCTCATATCGTGCAACCTTAAACCATTCGTACGCTTCCTTGTTATCAGTGAGTATCATACCACCTTTTCCAATAGGTATGTGCTTCTTTCTATGGAATGACAAACAATGAAACGTGTCGGATTTATACATGTCTCTACACATGTGAACAGCACCATCGTAAACAGGTGTAGGTTTGAGTGGATATGCTCCCGTCCAATCAGCATCTTCAAACTTCACCTGACAACCAGCGTGGATGATCGTGCATGGAACAGAAACATATGTTCTCGCGGGTATAGTAATTTCATCCTCGAACTTAAGATATTTTAAACACAGAAACATCGCATTAGTGCAACTGTCAACGGTTACAGCATACTTACTTCCTGCGTAATCTGCAATTGTTCGTTCAAACAAATCAACTACATCCCACGGATCAGACAAACCATATTTTCTAAGACAAACTTCTAACATCAGCAAGCAGCCCCTAACTTATCATTTTCATCTTCATCAAACGTTTTTGGAGTATCATCTCTCTCCATCTTTTCATAGTATCCACCGACTAAGAATGGTGACTTGGTTGTGCAGGTTACCTTTGTGCAGGTGTCATCATAAGCAAAGCCTGGAATAACTCTAAAGTCAAAACTTACTCTTGTTTTACCAGTATCATTGTCTTTGTTACCATGACGACATTGATTCAAATAACCAAGATAAACTTGACCATAATCCATCTCAAGTGGTTTAAAGTCACCAAGACCAGGCAGTGACTCTACCCACATGGTGTTTGTGTCGAATGCTTTAGTTAGTGGTAGAAAAACATTGATCTCACCCAGCGGGTGTTTATGGAATGAGTCACCGTCACTGTGCCATCGATAAACTGCTTTTGCGCCTGGTCTGTTGAAACGGATGCCTGGAGTCTTTTGGTAGATCAACGAATCATCCTCAAACAAAGGAAAGATGACATCCCGAACAAATGAGATGTAGGTATATTCGAAGTCTTCCCACCCTTCATCTAGTCTTTGATAAAACACTTTATGAAACGATGTTCGAGTATCGTTACCTAGTGTAAGATTCTTCTTTTCTTCTTGGTTATCAAGTTCAGACAAAGGTGAGTCAAACAATGAACCCACCAGTCCCGAGAAATCATACTTACTTGTATCGTAATCAATTATCATACCACACTCCATAATTCATAAAATTCATTACCACCTGATCTATACAACTCTACCCAAAACTCATCGAAACTTAACTGCCACTCTCTAACATCTACTGGGTCTGTTGGATGCCATAGTGTATGCTCTACATTCTTATTTATCCACTCTTTACTATGAATTATCTTCTTATTTTTCTTACCCAAGAAACCAGCACACACAACAAATGTACTAGAAGATGAGATCAATATATCACATTCAGCGAGTGTAGAAAAATCATCATACTTGTCAGGACTACCTATACTAAAACTAAGATTCTCTCTCTGTAAGTAATCAACAGTCTCTCTAAAACTTATAAAACTCATATCATCTGTGCAGAGATAGAAGTGTGTTTCTGGATAATTATCTACAACAAAATCAATCGCGTTTTTATAATACTCTGGGGTATGAATCTCACGACCACCGTTACCATCTCCTCCAAGAATATCAGTCCCCCTAAAATGAACACCTACAGTGATCACATCAGTTCTGAGTTTCTTTTTGTATTGATCTGCGATCTTTAAAAAGTTTCGAGGGTCTTGTTTTGTAACTCTCCAGAACACATTATGAATTGCATATTCATCGATCTCATAATCGATATCCTTTCGAAAACTCATCGTAGGATTGTTGACGATTTCTTTCCAAGAAAGTTTTGTTTCAGGATTTTCTGGTGATCTGTGTTTGATCGTATCCGCAAAAAAACGTTGATCTTCCCACACTGCACATGAAACATCTTGATTCTTAGACGCTCCTAGTTGAGCGAGTGTGTTGTAATGCAAGATTTTGTTACCCATGCGTCCACGAGTTATTTCATTGATTCTTAGCATGAACGCTCTCTTTTAAATATGTCAGTGAGTCTGACTTATAGTGTTCAAAGTTTTGACGAGTATGTTTCTGAAATGTTACGCTATCGTACTTTTCTTCTTTCGACTTGTCAATAACATACCTGAAAGAATCCTCAAGATCTTTGAATTCAACTTTGTTCTTGAAGAATTCAACCGAAGGTGATGAGTTTGTTCTCGAAGCGTGATAATGATCGACCTCAAACAAATGTCCCTTGTAGGCTAAGATGCTGTTTAGTTTTCTTAACTTAACTCTATCAGGATGGAAACGTCTGATGTAATTAAAGTACAACTCGTACTCGGATGCTCTACCAGTTCCGTTTATAGATTGATCACCCACAACAGTTGTGTATGGTGATAATGTGATTTCTAAAAACATTTCCCACAGTGACTTACTATGAATACTTTCAACTGTGCCTTTCAAGTCATTCAAAACGTCTCTAGAGAAAACCATACTATGAGTCACTCCAGACTTTTCATCAGTAGTTCCCAAAGTAGGGACTAGTTTACTCATGTGTTCGTAGTAAGGTAAACATCTTTCTGATAGACTGTAATTGAAGTAAACAACATTCATTACTTCATCGATAAAGTCTACGGGTCGAAGTAACATTGTATCTGAATCGACAATCAAATAATCATCAAGAACATCCTCGCATGCCTCATGCACATAGAACTTAAGAACTTGCTGGTAATACCAAGTCGTTCTCCAACTCTCTCCGATGATATCAATAACATCATTTAGAGAAAATGGAAAGTCACTTTCAGGTATCCACTCTGCATTGTCCGAGAGTCTATCTTTGGATACAATGTACACCTTATTTAAGTTCATGACATTTTTCTTCACATGCTCTATGCAAAGTTCCAATGTCTCTGTGTCTTTTATGTGTGTTGGAATTACAACATCTATCATGTAATGTCCTCCCAAAACCATTCAGGTTTTACTTTATCGACAATCAAGTTTTCTTCATTTCGACATTCTTCGTGATGCTTGATTCTATCTTGAAGATCGAATCCCATCGTATGTGATCTCATGACTGCGTAATCTTCATCTTTTTTACCAGTCTTAAAATAGTCTGATATTTTACCATAGTGTAAAATACCTGTTTCGTTTGATACACCGTAATCGCCTGGTACGTTCATTGGTTCCATAGGTAAAACGTGATGATCGGTTCTGTATTGATAATCATAACCATCTCTCCAACGCATTAAGAATCCTTTTTTAGATCCTCCACCAAGACCATAAACAGCGGGACCACAGAAAGGATCATAGTTTACCTCTATACCTTTGGATGTATAAAACTTATCAACTCTGTAATGCTTCTCGTCCCCCCACAAATGAACAAACGGGAGTTTCCACAGATCAATGGTATCGTCTCTTTCATCGATAAACTGAGGCATGTTTCTAAATGGTATCTCATCAGCATCTAGAAAAAGAACATAGTCAGGATTGTGAGGTTTGATTGCATTTATAGCAGTGAGTTTTTGAATACCGTCCGTACGAACTTTCCAGTCATGCTCGACGTTTACATACCACTCTACCTTATCGAATGATCTACAAATCTTCTCAGTGTTATCTGTGCTGTGATCATCTACAATAATAATTTTATCGCAAAATCTATCCAAGACCTTTAGTGTCTTCTCGATAATCCACTCTTCATCTTTTATACCAAGTGATGCAATAACTTTCTTTATCATAACGACATATCCTCCAGTTTACCGAAATCATTGAATAGTTGTAGACCTAAAACATTTTCGATGGAGCGAACCTCTTCTCTCCAGTCCATAACAAACTGTAATCTAGTCTCAGGTTTTGGTTCACCGTGTCTGCTTTTGACAACCCATCCATGTGGGAAGTCTTCAGTTTTAAAAAGTCCATGTGTCCCTCCCCACTGTGTATGATGTAACCACGGTCGTGATAACAGAAAATGTGCAAAGTATACTTTCTCTTTCACTTCTTCATAATCCATGTCCATGAACTCATCGTTTTGACCCTCTGCACGATGAAACTGATAATTCCATTCTACACCTAAATTTGTAATATTGAAAGATCCAAGTTTAGATAAAAACTCTGTGTATTGATTTGGTTTTGATCCTATTGCAGATAAAACTTGTTGGTCATGAACTCTACCACCATGAAACTCTTCGAACAGCAAGGTTGACATAGGGGTATATGCCTCTATGAATCTAGTGTAAAGTCTTTTACTGACCATTTTTTTGTTGTTGAATAGTATTACACCAGAGTTATATTCATTCTCAGTTTCTAATTGTCGAGCAGCGATCTCAAGTTCATCCGTGAAAATACTCGTATCTAATTCTTGGACACACAATACATCAGCGTCAATAAAAATACTGTAATCATATCCTAGATCATGGAGTTGGGTGGGACCGTAACACCACCAAAAACTTTGAGAGGGCCAGTTCTTGTTATGTCGATCAAACTGCTCCTTGAGGTCAACTTGGAGCGTATTGATACCAGCGTCGTGAATTAATTTTAATTCAGAGTCAGAAGCGTCAGTAATGATAAATGGATCGAAACTATTTTTCTTGCAAGCAATCGTTAATGCCATCATCATTTGCGGGATATAATTACTATCTCCCGTACAGAATATTGCAATCTTACTGTCGCTTAACATAGAGTGCGTCTCCCCATTTCTGGTTACCGACTAACTTCGTCTCTATTCTTTCAAAACCCCACAGGTCACCTAAAAATTCATCGAGGTCACTCATCTGTACACAATTTTCATACAATTCGTCATTGTTTACTTCTGTGTAGATGTAGTCGATGTCATTTAGTGTATGTGCAGCACCCTTGAACACTTCAAGTTCATAACCCTGAACATCGATATTGATAAAATTAAACTTACTAGTATCAACATTCTTTTCAATCACAAACTTATCCAAGAACGTCTGCTTCACATTAACCTCTTCGTCAAAAGTAATTTTAGGGTATAAGTCTAAATGCACCTTTGGTTTCAGAAGAGAGCAGGACATAGATTTATTCTCTGTCTCAACATACAACGGGTGTTCACCATCACGATGACCAAGAGCAATATTTTCCATGTGAATATTCATACCCTCAGTTTCCTGAGAGTCGATGTATTCTCTTAGTTTCAAGTAATTTGGTCCAAACGCCTCGAAGAAGATAATGTTATTGATACACCACTTCTTGTAAGACTCGAACTCCTGACCATGATGCGCACCGATATGGTACACACCTTTGATGTTTAGGGAATGCTTCCCTATTAATTCAGATAACTGTAACAACATTTATATCTCCCATCATTAATTGGAGTTGCTCTTCCGAGCATTCCCATTCACCTAAATCAATGTAATCTTCAAATACATGTCTTATAATTGTAAATGGATCTCCATTATCAAACTCAGTATCAAAAACATCGGTGCAAACATTTGGACACCACAAAGTATGTATGTTCGTTGACAGCAGAGCCTGCATCCATCCAAATGTTCCAAACCCAATCGCTAGTTTCTTTGCACTTAAAATAATACTAATGCTGGTCTTGAGATTTGTGTGAGAGACAAATGAATTTTCATATTTTTCGAGTATACCTTTTACGCATGGATTTTTATCATCCTCTGCTACAATTATAATCTTTTTTGGATTCGCTTCTTTGATAACTTTATCATAAAAACTCATCGGTGGTTGAGCATAGTTTTTGTGAACCCATCCTCCGAAAATATTTCCGCTTCGAATATGAATGACCAAATCATCATCGGTGAGGTTTATATCCTCATATTCAAGATGTGGATAAATGTCTGACTGGAGTATTTCTCTGCGGGTATCATTGTTTATCTCGTGACCCCAACACTCATCCTTAAAATAAAACTTGCTCTCTAATGTCTCGTTGCAACCACCTCCGTTTGTATAAGAGAAGTTTGGTAGTCTAGACAAGAATTCATAAGCCTCATTGCAAGTTCCCATGTTTGGAAGCATCAATAATGACTTAGTGTTCTTTGCTAAATCAATAGCATTCGTGAGTTGAACGAGACTATTACCAAAATGTATAAATTTTGAAACTTGTAGATTGTATCCTTCTTTATTTAAAGAGTGCATCCACTTCCTCCTTATCAATTGTATATCTTACAAGTTTACCTTGTGTTGACATAAACCCCTCATGAACATATAAAGCAACTTTATCATCTTCTACTCTGAAAGATGCAACATGAGGAAAGTCCATGTGTCCGTTTGTTTGACCTTCGAACAAACTACCTACCGCTCTCCAGTTCTCTGCATCATCAGAAATCATAATTTGAGTTTTTGTGTCGTGGTATCTACGATTGTTATCAGAGATCACTTCGTTTTTGAAGTGTGGTGGAAAGGCAAGATACTTACTCGCGTATGGTTTTGCACACATGAAATATAAATTACCCTGATTAAAATCGAAGGATGGATCAGTCTTAATTAGTTTTGGTTTTGTCCACTCAATCAAATCTTTAGATCTTGCGTACATCACATGACGAACACCGAGTTTTAGATTACCTCTCATGTATATGACGTAATCATCTCGGTTTCTGTCATAAAAAATACTCGGATGAGTATCGAACGCGAGACACTCTTCGTGTGGACTTTCACATTCGGTGAGTGTGCTGAATATTGGTTTGTCGTGATACTCCGTCCACTCGATACCGTTATGTGACTTGAATACGTAAAGACCGTTTGCGTGTCTGGGGTGGTAGAAATCATCGTGAAATAGTAACTTAGTAAACTCAGGCCACACAGGGTCTTTGAACTCTACCACATCTAAGTTGCTGCTGATCTCGCAATCACTCAATTCACCATACAATGACGCTTGATGTAAACCTAATGTCCACGGAGTCTTTACCGATGCTCGACCAACGTGATATCCGCCTACTGCTTTAAATCGCTCATCATCAGGAGTGTTCGGATTTGAATCATAAAAGACACTAAAGTTATGAGCAGATAAAGATTTTTTAATGATATTGTTATACAAAGGTTTACGATAACCTGCATCACCTCGTTGAGCATAGTGAACCTCTTTAGGTGTTTCCATTTGGTAATAAATTTTATCCTCTACGACATGCGGATATTGACCAGCGAGTATGCCTTTGCACTCTCTGGTCTTCTCTCTAAAGTTGACTACTTCTTCACATCGTGTTAATGACTTCACTTCTTCCTCATTCTATAAACTACAATTGCACCAGTGGACTCATTGGTTTCATAATATTTATTCGCATCATACAACCACTCAAGCAAATCGTCAACTTTGCTGTTGTCCATATTTGCATCTCTCAATGCGTTTCGGAGTCTTTTGTTAAAGTCACGAATCATCGTATCACCAGATCCCCAATCTTGATGAATAGATTCATACTCTAGATCATAGTCGTTTTCGTCGCAGAACTTTTGCATATCGAATGGACATATAAAGTGCAAATCTGTCAGAGACATTGGAACATCAAATAACTTTGCAAGTGTCATCCAAACATATCCACGAGGATTGATGAATGATGGTGAACTCGTCACAAAAAAACCACCGTCTTTAACCTTTGTGTCCATGATGTTTTTAACTTCACTCCACGGATCGTCTAAGTGTTCCATAACACCTTGCATTGTTACGACATCAAAAGACTCATTTAACTCTTTGTAATCCTTACAAACATACTCAGCGTTTTTGTGTCCAAACTTATCATATGCATTTTTTATAGCCTCTTCGCTATAATCTACACCAACTGATGACAAAGCACCAGCCTCTGCAAGCATAGCGATTAGCATACCTTCGCCGCAACCGATATCAAGAACTGACTTGTCTGATAGGTTACCTCCAGTTTCTTTCAGCACTCGACCAGCAAGAGCGTGTGATTCTTCGAATACGTTGCACGTAAAGAAGTTATTTGACCCTCCCTTGAACACTTCATCATACTTATTTTTTAGATCTTCGTTTTTCATAATGTTGGTTCGTCTCCTGTGTACTTGGGTCGAATGTGACGCACGACGGACTTCGGATTCATTCTATAATTTGCTTTGTCTCTAATTCTAAGTGACCATTCCAAGTCTTCTGACTGACTGTAAACAAGGGATTCATCCAATGGATTTTCTTGCATGAATTTTTTCTTTGCAACCCAATACGATCCTGAGATGTACGAGTGTTTTGCAGCGTTAGAATCTTCATAATCCATCAGTTGACGTTTTCTGTAATTAGGATGGTCCCACGACAACCAATCTCTAAATCTGTTACCCCAGATGTCTTCGACACGATTCATGCAAACATCCCATTCATCACCAAACACCACGAAATTTGCAAACCATCCAGACATAAATGCGTGGTAATCGTGAATGTAAACTATGTTTTCATATTTTGCTTGATCTGTTATTAAGTTTTTCTTTTTTGTAATCCAACCTCCTCGCTTGATTTGGTTTTCCTTACACCACTGTTCGTTACCAGCAAGTCCGCTGTCCTCATCAAAAGGAATATGTACAATGTCCTGTCGATTATGAAGCGATCCACCGTGTCTACCCTCTTTGACGAATGGTCCACCGACGATGATGATTTCATATTCTGGTATATTTTGAATACGAATAGATTCAACTATACATCGGATTCTATCTTGCCATGCAAAACAAGTTTGTTCTGGTGGTGCGGTAGTGATACCAAATGTAAATTTCATTTCAATCCCTTGTAAACCACTTCTGAGATTCTGAAATCTAACTCTGTATCAATGTCCATCGCCTCATGACAAGGGATATCTACAAACATAGGCTTTCTTCCGATCAAATCACCAGTCAACATAGTTTTCTTTGATGTGATAATCCCACCCCAACAGATACTCACCACCTCTGGTAATTCTTGACTGTTGGGTTGATTGCCTGGTTCATAGTTAAGTGGTTCATAACCATAATCAGTATTAATCCAAAGATGGTGATTGATTGTGTGACACGCTACAACACTTTCATTTTTATCTTCTTTGTTGTGGAGATTCACCAGACGCTGATATGTATCTGATGACATCATCGGGTAACAAACACTAGCAGATAAAACATAGTCTGTATCAATTGTTTCAGCAACATGCTTATACAAATCACGAGGGTTTGTATCAGAGGTTGCAAACTTTTTGTCTCGAAGAACAGTTCTGCAATCATTCTCGATAGCGATACCCAACATGTTTTGACAATCAGAGTTTACAACAATCTCACGAACACCCTCGATCTTTTGGAGAGTTTTAATTTTGTTTTCTAACAAGTTTGTATCAGCAAACTCTCTGATATTTTTATTCTTACATCGGACAGATCCACTGCGGACCATAATTAAAGCGGTGATGTTAGACATGCTTTGTTCCTTTCGTTCCGTACTTTCTTTCGTTTTCTGCTTTGATTGTTGGACATGCATGACCCGCTCCATGAATCAACTCATAAAACGACATGACTGACAGAATCTCGTGTGAATGAAAGAAGATATTATCAAAACATACTTCGTTGATTGATTGTCTATCTAACCTTACAGACTTCACACCTGTGATAATTGTTGTGTCGAAACCCTGATCGTCGGACCAACGCAAAGCACCCAACACATTAGCGGAGTTTCCAGAACCAGAGTATCCTAACACTAGAGTTTTCTTGTCTAGGTCAGCGTATGACTCTAACCAGCGTTCAAAAATATTTTCGTAACCATGATCATTTGCAATTGAAGTAAGATGCGACTGACTATCTAAGCAGTGTACCTTCTTATTAGTGAGTCTTGTGGCGTCAGCAGCACCGTGACTTGCAACCGCCATGTTACCACCGTTACCGATCATATAAATTACTTCTGCCTCATTGAATTGTTTCTGAAGTGTTTTCCACTCTTCAGTCTCAACTGCTTCAGACAACTTCTCTTCAAGTCCTTCAAATACTGTTAACATAAAAACTCCTTTCTCACATTATAGTGAGATTTTGTTTTTCTTCAAATGGATATGACGATAATATGTAAAAATTCTTTTCGGGATAAGAATCAAACATGTCATTAAGATATTCATACGTACGCTCTAAATTGTGACCACTAACTTCAGTGAGTCTTCCCTCTGTATCATAAGTACCATTGTCCCAAAGCCATTTTAGTGCAGGGTCAAACTCTTCGTTTTTGAAGTAATACATCTTTTCCATATGTTGGAATAGATCAAAACCGATAAGTGCAATTGCACCTACAGTTTCATCATGAACAAAATTATCAAAGGCAAGGATTCCTGTTGATGGATCTAAATCCTTATATGAAAACTTTTCACGTATGGGGGTCTGACCTCCCGTGTCAATGTGTTCACGAATACCATACCTGATTATTTGATCAGGTGTGTATGGGGTAGATGTTCTGTTAGAAAAGTCATAGTGTAGTCTTGAACCAATCAGATGATCGTATCCATCTAGTAATGGTCTACCACAACCTACAACTATGTTAAACTTATCTACAAACTCTCTAGTGCATCTGCTTACGCTAGAGCCTTTTCCAAGTATAGCAACTGATTTCTTAGACATTCTGGAATCACCTCATCATCATTATCAAGTTCACGAATTCTAAAGTCAACGTCAGGGTCAAACGGATATTCTTTATTTTCAATCGCTTTTTCTAAAAGTTCTTTATCTGCACAGAATCTATATCTCGGATGACTATAAGTATGTAGTTTGTAAACCATCTCCTCTGGAGTCATACACCAAGAGAAATGACAACCATGCTTACCAGACAGAGTGGGTCCAACGTCTCTCCAATTTGTAGGATATTGATCTTGGAATACCCAATACTTACTTGCGATAGGGGATGTAAAGTCTTTACCCTCCCACAAGTAGTTTGTTCTGTAGAAAAATTGATGTAGATTCAACCCGACTAAATTTTGTCTACCAACAGCCTCTAGAATTTTCGGGTATGCGTCACGATAAATTATTTCATCTGCATCGATTGAAATAATCACATCATCCTTATCAAACTCCATATCAGTCATAAATGAACTACGCATCAGAGGTTCGTTGACACGGTGAATCGCTTCTTCGTTTTCATATGCTTCGACCGCCTTCTCACTCAAGTCAGATGGTAGATATATCACTTTATCCATAAACTCACTCGGAAGTCGATCCTTTACCTCATCCCAGATATATTCTCTTGGTCTTCCCGTGTGCGTGCGATTATGTTCACATATTATAAAACCATCAATATGATCGTATGCCTCTAACAGATTCATAGCGAGGAACTTCACCTCATGCTCGACATAGAAGTATGTCTTCAGATAAACTTTACTCATACTAGTCTCCATACGTTGTAATCTTCATCGTTTGCTTCGGCGACCTTACACCAGAAAACATCATTCTTTGACTTACGATAGTCTATCCAATCTTTTGAATGGATAATTGTTTTTTTGATACCCGTCATCCCTGCTACAATATTAAAAGTAGATGGACTTGAAATCATATGATCGCAGCGTGACATCTCGATAAAATCATTTTTAAATTTGCTTCTGTCGGATGTGTTTTCACCAAATTTATATGCTTTATTGTTAAACTCAAGACATTCTATAATCTCTGCAATTCTCCATGAGTTCGGATCATCCGTAAAGATATAAAATGTATCCACACGATCTAATAATTCTACAATAGCGTTTTGATAATACCCGACACGTTGACCTATATCGACGGACTCAGGCATCCATGCGTGAAAGTCTGTTTCACGAATATGAATAGAGCAAGTTCTTTCATAACTCTGAACATTAGACATTTTGAAAACATCTCTAGTGCTAATAGTTTTCCACTCAAAGTATTCAGTGCCTAGACAGAATGGTAAGGCGTATTGATCTGTTGGTGTTTCTTTTTTTATCTCAATATCAAATACATCACAACCCTCCCATGTAGGACAACTAAATCCTACCCCCATTTGGTGTGCGAGTTGTCTCATGTTGTTGTAGTAAAGTGCTTTGTTACCAAACCCACACTCTGGAAACTCTGGGATTACAATCATTGTGTAATCCATCCTAACCTAGAGTAATGCTCGTAAAGTTTTTCTCTGTCTGGATTGTGGTGGGGAAGTTTCCATGATGCATGTTCATCAGACCCTAGCATGGGATTCGTGTCTCCCCAAACTTCGGGTTGGTCGAGCGGTTGAGATGGAACATAAGAGAATATGTCTCCGAAGATCTGTGCTGATGCACACAGTTGTATATCCTCTCCCGTCGAATAAGAAACCGTAGGTTCTTTCCACATATAATGAATCCACTCTGTTTTAAAGAACCAACAGTGACCCACAATATCTGCTTTGATTGGAACTGGGTTAGTAATACCATCACAAATACCAACAGATCCTTTGTTGCTACGGTTACGACCGTTCGCACCACAGATGCAGTTTAGTTTTTTAGATGTGTTAACACAATGCTCTAACCACTTAGGTGCAGGAATTGTGTCATCATCAAATATCGCTGTGTATTCGGAGGTAAACAAAAGAGGAAGAGTAAACCGACCGTGGTATTTACTATTTGTAGAAGACTGAACATGATCCCACGAACCATCTTGGTATTGACTTAGATCAATGTGATTTTCATTTTGGTAAACAACGATTTTGTCAATATCGGCAGTTTGTTTCTTAATCGCCGCTAACTGCTCTGCAAAATTATCACGTTTCCAAACTGTCAGAACAACTGTAATCATATTGACTCCACGATTCTTTTTGTTGTTTCGTATGAACCTTTACGGGAACAGTTTCTTTCATACCAGTCCCTACCATTATCAGACATCTCTTTCCATTGTGCGGAACTAATGTTATTCACAATCCCTGCGACCTCATCTGGAGAGGATGCGTAAAAATAATGAACACCTTCCACTAACTTATCATAATACTCTAGACCACAACCCCTCGTGTAGATCGGAACCGTCCCAAGACCAAAGTATTCGATTTCACGATTGCACTTAGGACCATAACCAGGCAGAACCAATCCGTAACGTGAGCGTGAAACCATGTCAAGATACTGATCTTGTGTGTATGGATACTCATATACATTTCCAATAGAAACAGGCATACTAAACTCTTGTATGCAAGATGACCAATCGTGTGTCATTCTGTTTTCATACTGTATGGGGTTTTCGATCTTACCAAGAAATATAGAAGTTATGTCTCTGTTATCAAAGCCTTTAATACCATCTTCAATTTTAGATTCTAGTTTTCTGGGATGTCTTGACCAAAATATCCACGGATGATTTTTCCCAATGGGAACATTCCACGCTTGTGTGTTTGAGAATAAACCCTTATTCCATGTTTTTGGTAAAAAGTCAAACCTTGCATATTCGTAAAGTAAAACATCACCAACACCGTCCCCAGTCCAGCAGAATCTATCGTGACTGTCTTCAATCTCGATGTAATTTGACTCTTTCCACATCTCAATCAGTTCACGAAACGTATCACCCTTTGCATGGTTTTTCATGGTCACAAATAGTTTCATCTCACACCCCATAAAATTGTTTAATCACATCATTATTAAACGCAGTCTTAACTTGATCGGTTGCTTCACACTCAATTTTTAATAACTCACTCAAAGCCGATCCTCTCGCATCACAAGGTTGACCCGCCCAGTCTGCTAGTGAATACTTCTCGATTATAGAAAGCACCATTTGTTTTTGCAAGTCTGATTCTTTGGTATTTAACACCGAGTGTGGTATGACAGTATGGGGGAATGGTGCTTTTCTGGATTGATTGTCAATTGGACAATCTAGAAAGTTTGTCTCTAGGAACAGTGGTGATTGATCGTGTATGAATGTTTTACTCAACATCAATTGATCTTGCGCCCAAGGCATGTCCATTTTAGTGTCGTAGTATTCTTTAAATGAATTTGGTTTGTATTGGATCTTGTCGGGTTTGAATCCACAAAGACCACCTAATATATCACAACCCATCTCATGATAATGATTCTCATGTGAGCGTAAAGTTTGAATAGCATATTTATTCTTTTCAAAATACTTAGTGCTATGATACTCTTGTCTATTTGGAATAGAATCGATGTCTCGTAGAAATACGCAATCATAATCCTCCCAGATAGGAATCAATCTCCACATCATCGGTTCGGATGTATTGTCAAAAGGAATATCTATCTGTTGTAGAGTTATATCAAGATTCTCTAACATCTTAAATAATGGGTTTTGTTTCAGAGAATCATTGTGGAACATTTTCATTTCATAGTCAGGATATAAAATCTTATTAGCGACATACAATGCTGGAATATTAAACCAGTATCTTGTTTTGTCTAGATTGTGTTCATCCCATGTTCTATGAGCGTGTATATTGAATGGGTCAAATAAACAATATGACAGAACAGTTTTCATACGTTGAAGTTCGTTAATCTGTTTTTATAAAAAATGTGTCCATCCTTATCGTACATTTGAGCATTTTCATTTCTCGCGTGCAATTCGTCGAAAGGCTGTGGTGTCCAATCATGCTTTGCGATGCAGGTTTCACTCACCACTAATTTATTAAGAATCATCAATACACTAGTTTGTTCTGTGTCGCAAAACACAGAAGTATATTCTGGATTGTAGATGTATCCTAATTTTTCGTAGAAGTTCCAACCTATTACGGGTAACGTCATCAATGCATCATCACGAAGTCCATCGTGATATTTTATACCACCATCAAAATTTGGTAAGTGTTTTGCAAAATCTGAAAGTATAATATCATCGTAGTTGTCTTGCTGTAAGACCATATCATCAGAGATAAGCATAATCACATCGCCTTTCTCACCAGCAAGATCAGCATTACACGCTTCGACTTTGGTTTTAGAGTCACCATAATAATAAACCAAATCAATACCAGAGTCACGTAATGACTCAAGGTAGTTTTTGATCTCATCATTGTTCATGGTTTCATCATCTGTATCCATCGAAATGACGAAACGAACCTCATGCTTACCAGAGATTCGTGATGTATAATTATCTAGAATGTCCCTAAACTTCGCTGGTCTGTTGCGAGAAGGGAACTTCACAATTAGTTTTGACATACTATTTCTTTCTATTACCAATATGATACTTAGGTATCAACTCCCAATTATCTTTATCTTTGAATGGTAGAATTTTCATTTTACCTAAACTCACTTGTGGTTCTTCCACCTTTTCTTCCTCGACAATATCAAGAAGACCCCATTCTTCCAAAAGGCACGTGATGGTGTTTCTTCTTCCTTTGTCTGTATTGCTAATATCCGACTCCAAACCATCCATTTCGAACAATTCTTTGAAGTGCATTATAGCATATCTACCTTGTTTGTGAAGTATGTGACACGATTGATATAGCACATTTTCTTTCTTCGAAGAAACGCCTATTCTAGTTAGGGTTTCCTTGACCTTCAAAAAATCGTCCTCAGATTTCAATCGGATTTCTATACCTAATCCTCTGAATAAATTTTCACTCATAAACTAATCCTTTCACCCTTTATGTAGAAGAATTAGGTTTTGAGCCTCCTGTGTTCATGTCCTGCTTCATATTTTCGATATCATCACTGCTCAAAACACGTAAAGCGTCCTCAGCCTTACGGTTAGAGTAGTTATAATACTTCTTTACAACCTCAATATCCTCTGGTTTTTCGTTCTTCAACCATTTACTGAACCGCTTTCTGGGTCTGATTGATAATCTGAGGTAGTCATATTGGACACGCTCACTTAATGAGTGATGCATGTTCATCTCGTTTGCATGAAACAAAGTATCTGGAAAATAAGATAGACACCGATTTACAACAAAAGCAGGATAGTTTTTGGATGCGTGGTCTGCATCTTCCTCAAAAATATCCTCTTTTGTGTAGTTAATCGAGTTTAGAAAGTCACCAAGTTTCATTAGTCCTCCACGACCGCAATAACAGCCTCTCTTCGAATAACATCGTATTCCTTAGAGATACCGATTCGATTGCGTGCATCATAGATGATTGTGCTACCGACTTGATACTCTACGGGTGGGACTTCTCCGTTTGGAAGAGGAAGACCGCTACCTAAACTAAGAATCTTAGTCTCTACAAAACTACTATCGAGAACCTGATTTCGTTTAATGATAATACCTGCGTCGGTAGTTTGTTCTTCGTTGTAGTCCACTCGTTCTACAAAAATGTAATCTGCTTGTGCTTTTGGAATATTACTCATTTGAATTGTGCCTCCATCATAATTTGAACTAAACATGCTGTCATATTTATCTCTGCGTCAGCAACAAACGCTGCTTTGTGTTGATAATCTGCAAGAATAAGTATAACAATTGGAATACTTTCTGGTGCTAGATAATCATAAAGTGAGTCATAAATCTTTCTGAAAAGTTCCGACTGATCATTATCAAGATTTGACACAACCCACTTTCGAACACCGCTGAAATCTTTTTCTTTCATACGTGACATCAGATCTTTTACATCAATCTCACCAATCTGAGAGAGAATACCAACGTCGATTTTTCCCGAAACAGAATAGCGTTGAAGTTCGTTCACCACTCGTCTGAAGTCTGGGAAATATTTCATAATCAGGTGTGCGAGAACTCGCTCCTCGTACTCCACACCCTCCGTATCGAGAATGAACTTCACCCTTTCCAAAAACTTCGATGCTAACTTTGGTTTCTCCTTTGATGGAATCTGAAACTCAACGTTTGTGCAGCGAGAATGAATTGGTTTAATGATTCGATTCTTATAATTACAGGTCAATATAAAGCGACAATTATCAGCAAATTCCTCAATCGCTCCTCTGAGAGCAGGCTGAATACTTTGTGCGTTAGAATAATCAAATTCATCTAGAATACAAACCTTCTTGTTACCGTCCAGAGAAACGGAACTAGCGAAGTCGCGGATGGTGGTCCGAAGAGTATCGATGTTCCCGTTCTCTGAACAGTTGATAAGAATGTGATCACATCCCAACTCATTACACATAGCCTTTGCGATTGTAGTTTTACCACAACCAGCACCACCACTGAGCAGCAAGTTTTGAGATTCGCCTGAAACAATCATGTCTTTGAATGTGTCTTTGATATTCTCTGGGAGAATACATTCGTCAACAGTTTGGGGTCGATACTTCTCTACCCACAAATAAGTTTCTTGATTAGTCATGATACGATGAGTCACTTTCCTGTGCAATATAATACGTAGTGTCCTGCTCCGTGTGTGTGAAACGTGTCACAGTTTGAGAACATACGTCTACTGTATAGTCACCTGACAAAAGTTTCAAGTTCTCATTCTTAAGATAGAAAGAAAAAGTAGAGCCTGGTTTAGGGTTAGTTCCAACTTCGACAGTGTAACTATTTGTTGTTGGAGTCTTTTTGTCCAGTGCAACAAGTTCAATCATTCCATCATTGCTTGACTTAATGCAGAGATCGGGAAGTTGAAGAACCGAAGCAGATCTCTGGATGGATTCAAAAATACTCTCGGTGAGTTTAAAACTAATCACTGGTTCAGGCATCTTAACTTCTCGTGTAAGGGTAGTAAGAAGTCTTGGTTCTGAGTAGTAGTAAGAAACTTTACCACCATTTTTTCCAGAGATGGTCATGGATTTTTCACCGAACTCAAACTCTGGATCTTCGAACAAACTAATTGTTCCTAGAAGTTTACTCAAGTCCCAAATTCCAAACTCTACTTCAAAGTTTTCGTTAACGACAGATTCCGAAACGATATTCTTTGCAGGGGAAATCGTATTGATTACGTTACCCTCTTTGACCAACAGATTAGAGTTGATGTGAGAATAGTTTTTAAGAATAGCGAGTGTTTCTTTGGACAGTTTTGTTTTACTCATTATACACCTTCCATTCGATCCGTGAAATCTTCTGGATCGAAATAACCTTGTTTTAAGTCTTTCATAATTTTACGAGAGTTGTGACGACTAGATCTTTTTTGTTTTCTCTTTTTCGACTTAGTTCTAAACTCTTTTTGAACCTTTTCTTCTTTCTTTTCATTCTCAGACATCTCTTTAAAAGTCTCCTATATTTGGTAACAAGTTTCTCAACTTGTTTTTAATAAAATAATCTAGGAGTTTTGAACGATCAGTGATAACCATATCATTGTTAAACTCCTCTAATACTAATGATTCATACTCTTCTGGAATCTTTGTCATATCAATCATAGTTTGGTTACGTTCGAAGTTGTCTTTCCACGATTCATTATATGGATCATTGATTACTTCTTCAACTCTTTTTTTGCTACAAGGCTTTTGACGCTTACCTTCTACCAAAAAAGTATCTCCGTCCGACAAGACATTTGGAATCCCGTCAGACGAATCGCCCTTTACGATATGCTCAATCAAGAATCTTTCGGGATCTTCGCAAACCAAAAATTGCTTCTTCATCAAACTATATTGTTCGACATTTTTATATCTCTGTAATTGTTGAAAGTCTTTATCGTTAGACACAATAAGAATTTTTTCATCTTCGTGATGTCTGCGAGATAAGACTGCAATGATATCATCTGCCTCTAATCTGTCAATTGACATGCATCGGTATGGAAAGTTTTCTCTGACTTCATTCCGAATGATATTCATAACACCGAAAACCTCAGACCAGTCGAATGGTGACTTGTCCTGACTCTTTTTGCGATTTGCTTTGTAGTGTTCGAAGAAGTCTTTTCTCCAGCAATTAGATGTATCATCACAAATTACTAGATCACCATAAGTGTCACCAAACTTAGTCTTAACCATACGGTATGTGTTTAGCACAAGGTGACGTATAAAGTTCTCATCAATTTTTTGCTCTTGTTTTGCTACAGAAAAAATATTTGAGATGAGAACTTGACTATTATCAAGAAGAATAATTTTGTTGCCTCTTTCAGAAAGTATCACCACCGTCGATTGTGTTGTCTGGATTATCCACTGGACGCCACTTACTATCGGGGTGTGTTGATTCGGGAACATGACCTACCGCACGACTTGTTGCGATATACGATTTACCTTCGTAGTATACCACATCACCTTTATTATAGACAGTGTAATTTCCCAATTCATCAAACATTTTGAAGTTACCCTTTACCTCCAGCCTATTTCTGCTAAAGTCTCTAGTGTAACGTCTTCTGCCTCTTCTTTCGGGTCGTGTCACAGATCTCTTACTTACGTAATCGAAAGAGTCTATTCTCTTTTCTGCTCTCCGCCTTTTGTTGAGTTGACTCATCAAATCAAAAATTTGAATCGCCTCAGTCTTAGTGAATCCATTAGGTATAATATATTGATCGATGAATTGTTTTACTGTTGCAGCATCATTAACGTTTCCCGCTTGAATAGCAGAAAGCCTAACATAAGAATCAACCCATCCTCCACCACCCCAAGCGTAAGTTAATAATGCAGTCAGATCAAACGGCATTTTTGTTCTTCTTTCTATCATTGGATAATTTATACACTCTGTGTAATTCGTCATAGTGAACATGTGCGTGATCTCGCATAAACATACGATCTTCTTTATCACGATTTGATTTATACCAGAATTGTTTTTCTACAACAAATTCGTCGATGACTTCTTTTTTCCAACGCATTTGAATTCGAAGATCAGTTCCTCGTTCAAATGATGACCACTTATCATGATCACCTGCTGTCTTGTAAACTTTAACATTGAAGTTGGAGTCGAGACTCTCTAACGACTTTGTTAGATAAGTCTCATATGACTCCGACTTCATGTTCTTATATTTAAGCGGTAATAACTTCGGCATCTTCCTCGACCTTAATAGTGTTAAGAATTGCAGCGTAAGCAAGGTATGGGTCCATGTTCGCTGATGGTCTACGATCTTCCAAATAACCTGCACCGTCATTCTTCACCGTAACTGGTGGAATACGAATGGATGCAGATCGATCACTTACCCCATATGAAAACTCTTCAATAGATGATGTTTCGTGCTTACCCGTAAGTCTCCTTTCGTTACCTACACCATAAGCACCACTTGACATGAGTTCAGCATGTCCCTCAGACAATCTTTCACATACAGTGTACATGTGTGACATATCTCCGTTTCTCATAGCATCTGTCGAGAAGTTGATATGTGCGCCCGATCCATTCCAATCACCTTCGACTGGTTTAGGATCATAGTTCACACCAATACCGCGACTCTCTGCAACACGTTGCAAGATATAACGCGAGATCCACAGACTGTCTGCTGCATCAATAGCATCCATTGGTCCCAACTGATACTCCCACTGAGACAGCATAACCTCTGCGTTACTACCTTCGTAGAACAATCCTGTTTGCACACAAGCCTGAGCGTGTTGCTCAACAACAAAACGAAGTGGTGCAAGATCACCACCGACACCACAGTAATAATTTCCTTGTGGTGCGACTTCGTTACCGTGGTCACCCCACTCAGCAGGCCAGTTCTCTTTTGGATTCCAAAGAACATACTCTTGCTCTACAGAGAAGATAGTGTTGTGTGAATCTTTATTGTTTGCAAACGCATCTCGAAGAGTCGAGCGATTGTTTGTTTCGTGTGGATTACCATCTAAGTCATATACCTCACATAAAACGAGGAACGCAGGAATCTGTGCATTGGGTGCAACAAAAGGATTCTTGTAAACCTTTACTGGTTTCAGCACAAGATCACTAGATTCGGTGACTGCTTGATTGGTGCTTGATCCATCATATGACCACTCTGGTGCATGCTCAACAACGTTGTCGATGCTAGGTGGAACTTGAGGGTTTTCTGTTGGAATGTTAACGTTTCTTGACTTGGATCTTAATCCAACAGCATCATTACCATCCAACCAAATGTAGTCTAATTTTACTAATCTCATGATTAACCTTTCTTAAGAAAAACGAGGACTGGTTCATATTTTACATACGTTCCGTTTATATTGCAATAGTTTTTACACTTAGGTTTTCCATTTTCGTCCAACCTATTTTGACCAGGCATTCCTTCGAGTGCCATCTTCATTGTATATTTATATTCGACACCTAACGATTCGAGTATATCTATACTATCTTTTTCTAGAGGCAAAAACTTTTCTCCTACTTTTACATCGGCGATATTCCATAGTAAATAACGATTTGATTTTAACCAATTTACGGCTGTCTCTAATGTAGGACGAAGAAATCCATCTCTCCATGATTCGTAAGACGAACCAAACTTTTTATACGATTGATTCTCGTTTTCACTATATGCCTCACGATTGAAATATGGTGGTGAAGTAAACACTAAATCAAGATCTCCTTTATGTTTCTGGAAACCCTCATCAAACTGAATTACCTCTGACCCCAAACAATAGATTTCATAAGTGTTAACAGGTCCGCAAAAAAATGTGTTTCCTCTGTTGGTTTTGGTGTTGTAGAACTCAGCAATATCGGAGTATCTGTTGGTGCCATCTGGAGTAAAGTTATCAACGTTAGGGTCAGTGCCGATGTAATGAATACTTCGGTCATCACGAACGGACATCGCTCCGAGAATCCTACCTCCCCATCCTGCGGATGGATCATAGATCTTAATAACTTCCTGATCTTTGATATCATCTGTAAACCTCTCATAAAGATACTTTGCTGTCATTGGGGGGAAGTTAACTGCTGGTTGGATGTAACCGATTCGAAACGCTGCAAAACCCTTTGGGAATACACGGTTTCCCTCTTTGTATATGCGAACATTATAAACTTTTTCTTCTGGCATATTATCTATGTCAAAAGTAGAGTAATGACGGTATTCTAATCGTCCATTATTTTTTAATTCTAAAACTTGCTCTCTGGTTAACGACAACGTATTAGATTGATCTACTTGATTGTACCCAGTATTCATACCTTCCTTCAACGCAACTTGTTCGAGGAAGAAGTTGTATCCGTTGAAGATTATACTTTGATTTTCGTGGAAAGTATTTACAAATTCGATTCCATCATCAACTGAAACTAATGCTGGTTTTACATTGTTTTTAAAACAAGTCAATGCATGAAGATACATCGAATCTCTGCGAAAGTGTCTCATGCAACCCTTGAACATCTTTTCTTCAAATTTATCTAAGGCGAAAAGATCGTAGATTGAATAACCATTATCTTTTTCTGAGTAATTAATTCGAGTCTTATACATGTTCGCAAACCACTGGTCTGCCTCTGAACCTAAACGACTTTTGTTGACAATCACATCATCAGGTATAGAAGACAACTCATCCGAATGTGTAAACTTATGAATTGGATATGAAATCATTTGATTAAATTGTTTTATGATTTCATCTTCTGTTTTGCCTTGTCTTGGTGGAATATTTTGATTATCCCAGATATCAATCACAAGTTTTTTCATATCCAAAACCCATGATCGAAATTCAACAGGAGTCATGCACAGTAAGTCCTCAAACTTACAGTTAATGTCTGAGTCTATAAGACTGGTGTTCTTCTCATACATCACTTGATCCTACTGAAGTTGTTCTTTTTCATAAACACAAAGTGATTGTGAAACTTATCTGCGAGGTGATCTGTCTTATGACTGATGACGAAGATATTTGAGTTACCACTAGTAAATGTCTTGAGTAGTTTCATAAACTCTTCTGTTCCCGCTGCGTCAAGACTTGAATCAAAAACTTCATCAAGAATCAACAAGTTACAACTTACACTGTTCTTCAGTTTAGCAACTTCTCTCCACGCAAACAGCAGAGCAAGATCGATACGAAGTCTTTCACCTTCACTTAGATTGTAGTACGAAAAGTCATCACGATACCTGCTTTTGATTGCTTCGTTGAAGTTTTCATCGAGTGTAAACTTGCAAAAGAAGTCCATCGCCTTCAGGTACTTATTGATCAAATTATTCATAACAGGAAGATACTGTTTGATGATTCTTGCTTTGATTCCTGTATCTTTTAGAAGACTTTGGATAATCTCAAGGTGACTTTCATCAACAATGAATCTTTCTTTTTCTTTTGTTTGTTCCATACCATCATGAATAAACTTTTTCATTTCTACAATGTCATCATCGAGCGTATTCTCTTGGCTCTGATTTTGTTGCTTTCTCTTGAGCATCCCGTCAATATATGTTTGACAAGAATCTATCTTCGCTTGCTCATATTGCTTTTCACTTAATACCTCGCTGATCGTCTGCTGTATTTCATCTTGATCGTCTAGCCTCTTTTTCGTTTCATCCATGTTCTCTATCAACTTTTGCAGATTGACTTCATACTGTGCCTGTCTTGATTTTTGGTTTGTGACAATATGGTTTTTGTGACTGTCACCTATATCTTGTCGGCACACTGGACATTGATCGTTCTTTGAAAAGAAGTCCACTTCTTCATTGATGTCAGAAATTTTAGAGTTTATCTCTCTTCTCTCAAGCGACAAGTCAGACAACTTAACTTTGTTTGTATTATGATCAAACAACTCACTGGTTAAGTCTAAATGCTTATCCTCTAGATCCTTTATTCTATCTTTTGCGTCTTCTATCTCCTGACGCTTTTGTGTAATCTCATCATCAATACTATCGAGATTAGTTTTTGCCTGATCTTTAATCTTGTCGATGTATTCCTTTTTACTTTCAATTTTTGTCTTCAGGATATCAATATTGTTTTCTTTGTCCTTGATAATCTCACGAACAGCAGACACTTTACCTTTCACCATGATATTCATAACAGTGAATATGTTAATGTCTAATAGATTTTCAACGATGTCTCTTCTATCCGTCGCAGACAACTGCATAAATGGAACATAGTTTGATGAACCTAACACGACAATCTGACAAAAAGACTTATAAGACATTTTTAAAATCTGCTCTTCTAAGATTCTCTGGTAGTCTTTCGCTTTAGCCTCTTGTGGTAACATCTCACCGTCAACATAGATGTCGAACACTTTTGGTTTTTGTCCTCGTCGAACGAGATATGACTTGGGACCGATGGTAAATTCTATCTCAACTATAGAGTCTTTTTCGTTAATACTATTTACGAGAGTGGACACGGTGATACCACGAAATGATTTACCAAACAAAGAATATGTCAATGCATCCAGAATTGTTGACTTACCAGCACCATTCTCACCTGTAATTAGGGTAAGTCCATGACGACACAAATCAACTTCTGTAAATGTATTTCCCGTTGAAAGAAAGTTCTTCCAACGAATCTTTGTAAACTTAATCATGCTGTAACATTACTCCATTCCACCAGTGGGGAGTGCTTGTTTTCCATTTTGCAAAATATGCTTTCTCTCCATGATAATAATTACGATATGCTTGCACAGCATCACCTACGACTTTATATTCTTCAGGCATCGCTTGTGCAAACTGGGTTTGGTGAATTGATAATAGATTATCTGGATATGTATCTTCAAAGAAACGACATAAAGACTCACACGAATGTTTTTTCGCATATCGAATAGTATATTCTTCGGTCAACGCAACAGCGTGTCTCGCTAACCAACGATAGTTTTCTTTTGATTGCATAATCCATTGTGTGCATGGATGACCCACGAAAGATGCTTTCCATAACAAACTTTCTCTAGGTTCTTGAAGTCTCCACCGTTTAATGCGGCGAGGTTTCTTACCCTTAGAGAAGTCTGTCCATTCAGAACCGTCAAGAACACGGTGTGCAGACGAAAGCATTTGACATGACTCCACGATCATTTTCACCACATGCTTGTCGCATGAGTATTCCGCAGCCTTGATTGGATCATTATCTAAAACAAAAATGTTCACAGTGTTAAACTCTCCATGTATAAATCACGAATCATTTTCTTGATCCTCTCTTTATCGCCTTCGCACTTAAGAGAATCAACTTCGTCTTGAATCAGTGTTAGTGTATCCTTTTTCATGTCAATGTCAACCTTTTCTTGCTCAAGATCTTCTTCTTCGACAATCGTAAGGTTTGCAACTTGGGCGTTATACAGCCCCTCCAAGAACTTATCAAACTTCACTGGATCTTTTTTATTTGATACAAAGACTTTTACGTAACGATTTTCATAACTGGAATAGAATAACTCATCGTAGGTTGTGTCTTCATCATATTTTAGTTTGTGGAACATTCGACTTGGGTTCTCAATATATGTAAGTTCCCGTGTTTCTGTATCTAAAACGTGAAAGCCTTTTGGTTCACCATGATCGCCGAAAGTTATCTCATAATGAGTTCCTAAGTAATGAATGTTGTCACGGCTTTGTTTGCAGTGAAAGTGACCACTCAGTACCTTCTCAAATCGTTTGAACAATTGGGGAGACATACCACCCCTATGCTTAACGCCTCTTAGTACCTCATATCCATCTAACTCTAAGTGACCAAGTAGTATTGGTGCATCTACATTTTTGATATAGTCTATGAATTCTTCTGTGTTCTCTTTATTCACCCACGGAAGCATGGCGATTCGTAACCCATCAAATTCTAGTGTTTTGGGTTTTTCGTAGATATTGAAATCTTCGTAAAACAATTCACGCATTGAATTGATTCGATTCGTATTTCTGTAGTAAACATCATGGTTACCCAATATGCAATGTAAATCAATATTACGATCTTTTATTGGTTGTAAAAAGTTTTCACGAACATGATTTAGCACGTTAAAGTTTACAAACTTTCTACGATCCATAAGATCACCAGCATGTAAAACTGTGGTGATATTATTCTCATCTAAGTAAGGGAAAAATGTGTCATGAAAAAACTCAGTAAAGTAATCAAGGAACAGTTGAGAATCACCTCTCGCTCCCCAGTGTGTATCACTCAGTATTGCTATCTGCATTTTTGTCCTTTTTCTTTTTCTTGGGTGTGAATCTTTCTATGTCTGAGTCACTTAGATTAAAATGTTGTTCCAGACTTCTGGTATCTTCAAAGTAATTTTCGGAGTAGTATCTTCTTAGAGAACCTTCCGAATCTTCCATTTGTATAGTCTTGAACTTAATGTAGTTTTGTTTCTTTTCTCTTTCGATTCTTCGTAGAAAAGCATAATACACAATCTGAGTAAAATATGAAAATGGATTTTTCGATTTTTCAGGATTAAAATTATGAGCATACATCAAGCAGTTTTCGATACCATCACCAATCATCTCATCTTTAAACGGATAATTCATAAAGTTTGGTTTGAAAGACAAGTGTTCAGCAATGTCAAGAAAGCACTTACCAATATATTCAGTAACAGGTGGTCTACCTTCTCCCATAGACTCTGCTTCATTTACATTATCTTTCCATTCACACATCGCTTTGAAAAATTCTTTGTTGTCAATGTATTGATTTTTTTTACTCATATTCTGTCCTTTTTATTCTTGACACAATGCTCATCTTATCATTAGAATTACCTTTGTCAAGGGGAAAGGGGGGAACAATTATTCATCTTGTTCTTCTGAATCTTTAGAGTCTTTAGAGTCTAGTAAATCATTAGGATTCCAAGACCAATCAGTCCACTCTTTTCCAAAATCTTCACGATCAATTTGGTCACTTGTGTCTGTTTCGGTGAACGTTCTCATACCCACATCATCATCCATGAGATCCATCATATCTTCTGGATCTAAAAAACCTTCTTCGATGAATTTTTTAATGATGCTAGGCGGAAAGATCATGTTCATGACTACAAATTCTTTTTCAGATTCTTTATTAGGTACGCCATTAATTGGATCAATATTATCCATGTTATCCTCTGAGTAATCATCATCGAACTTATCTTTCATGGATCTTAACATCTGAGCGATCTTCTCTTCAAGAGCCGCTTGTGCTTCCTCTTCTGTCATGTTATCAATTGCATCATGCTGCATTTGAATTTTATCATCTCTGTCTTTAGAGTCATCATATAATTTAATTACTTCAACATCTGGTGTCAGAAAACTAACAATAAAATCTTTTGGGATTACGGTTTTAATCTGATTACTATGACGAAGCCAGTCCTTTAGAACTGTAACTTCTTTCTTACGACCTAATGGATCAGCGACCATCATGTTTAAAAATTCATAAGGTCTTTGCACTGTAACGCTATCTTTTTTCTGACCCACAATTCTGGTCACAATTTCTTCACCACTTTTTAGTTTTAATAATCGGTAGTCTTTACTCATGTGTTACCTTCCAAGTTTAGATTCTTATGTGTAAAATCAAACTTCTCCTTATTATATATCTTCACTCTCTCCTGCATGTGACGGTACGTGTGGTTAACGTATTTCAGATGTCTTAGATCATCGCTAATATCAAAAAGTTTTACCCTGTCTTTTACATCCGATTTTCTTAGTCCTCTACCAATAGATTGCAAAACACGAATAACAGATCTTGACGGAGAGGCAAAAATAATATTGTTGATATTTTTAATGTTGATACCAGTAGAGCATGTACCATATGACGCTATGAGTATCGAATCACGATCTACATTATCTACAAGTTTTCTAATATTTTCTCTTTGGGTTACATCAGTTCCCCCATGTATGAAATGAATGTCTTTATCTGGACATTTATCTAAAATCATTTCATGTAGTGGAACACCGTGTTCTTTTACATAATTGAAAAGTAGTAGAGTATTGCCTTTTAGTTTACATGATAGATCCGTGATAAATTTGTTTCTCGGCTCATTGTTGATTATCCACTTGATCTCATCAATATATTTCGCTCGTTTATTTTCTTTGCAAGATTCTTTATTATATCCCAAAAGAAGACAATCGATTTTTAGTCTAGACAACAGATCTTTATCCATTAGTTTTTTTGTCGTTGTAACATTCTTGACCAACCCAAATAAACCTTCAATGACAAGTTTATGAGTTTGCGATCCGTCCAGCGTTCCTGTAGTACCTATTCTGTGATCGCAGTTTTTCAATTTAGTCATGATACCCGTGAGAGATTTAGCCTTAAATAAGTGACACTCATCACCGAACACACAATGAAAGTCCTTGAAAAACTTTTCATGTTCTCTGTGTATACTCTGCCATGTGGATATCACTATTCTTTTGTCCGTGGTTTTTTCTTGACCAGACATAATGTAATGGCAATTGTCATCCACTGACCAATCACACTTTTCTGCGTAGTCTCGAAAGTCACTCATCATTTGAGAAACTAAAGAGGTTGTAGGTACAATGATTAAAATTTTCTTGTCGGGAGGAAGTTTATTTAGATAATAACGAAGTAATGTGTAAATGATTAAAGACTTACCAGACCCCGTAGGAGAGACGAGAAGGGTTCTCTGCTGCTCTAGAGCGTGCTTAATTGCAGAAACTTGATGCTCGTATGGGTCAAAAGGAAGTTTCAGATGATCACGCATGTATTTAAGCAAACTATCGTCAGAAATAGTATGTGATACCATTTCTAAGTCGTTCTTAAGAGTGTAGTTTCTTTCGTTTGCAAAGTCAGCGAGGTAATCGATTAGACCTCGGTAAAACGTTTGCGAGTGCATATTGTATAGTCTTATTTGACCATCCCATACTTTATTCTTATAGGCTGGTGTATATTGGTAGTTAGGAACTTTGAATGTAAAAAAGTCTGAGAGTTCTTTTGCTATAGATCTCTCACAGTCAACTTTAACATATACACTATCGTATGGTTTGATTGTAATAAGATTAGTTACCATTCGTAAACTTGATCCAATCAATAGCAGATCTGATATACCATTGTCTGTCAGACATAGTTTTTACTACTGATTTGAGATACTCTACCTTCTCTTTCTGGTACTCAACTTTGTTTGATAACGATACAATCTCATTATCGGAATCTATGAACTTATCTAGGTCTTGTTTGAGTATGTTCAAACCAAAAGGCTCCCACTCTCTTTCCTCTAATTCTTCCATACTCATTTTACCTGTATAGTACAACCATTTGATTTTACGATGTATACGGAACTCACTCTCAATTTTTGCTAAGATGAGTTTTTCGTCTAACAGAAAATTCAAATATTTGTTATGAAGTTGTGGTGTCTTTAGAGCCTCGACATCTAATTCTGTTTTGTCGATCTCTAAGTCCTCTTGTACCATAGATTTCAATTCGTCCAATAACATAAAAACTCCTTTGTGAGAGTTTAGTCTGATTACATAAAAAGTCAAGTCTTACTCAGGCAGAATATCGTAGTGTGTGAACTTGAATGTTGCGTCCACTATAATAGGCTCAATGTCAGTAATCGTAGAATCAAAATTCACTGAACCTAAACTCGTGGGTATGACATCCGTAAATCTCACAGTTTTTATAACCCTTGAGTTACTATTCAAAACATGCAAATCTGCCGTAGTTGTAAACCTTTCCCTACCTTCAAACTCTGTCACATCCTTTAAATTAGCACAACTTCTCAACCAGTTATGCATCTCTAAATAATTCTCTAAATTTTCATCGACCAAAAAGGAAATCTGTAGGTCGCCGTAACTGTACTTGTCTCCTGCTTTGAAAACTCTAGCACCGAATCTAACAGGCTGTTCGATTCCATCTAATGTAAAATCAGGTATATTCGCCCTCTGACAAAAATAGGTTATCTTCGGTGTTTTACTTAACGTAAACCTAAACGAAGTATTCATGAGATAATTGTTAGTCTCAGGTTGTCTTAAAGCCTGTGCCTGTAATGCGTTTGAAATCGATATTTGGTTCTCAGCAGTGTATCCCATACATTATGTATATCGTTTTCTACTACGGGCAAGTATCGCAACACCCATGAGTGATAAAACGCTTGGTGTTGGTATAACATAAAATTCTGGAACAACTGTGAAGAAAATACCTGCATCACTTTCACCTTGAATTATGCCAGGGCTTTCGATCCAAGAATCTGCGTATGCGATCACGAACATCGTAGCGAACTCCCCAGGCATCAAACCCGAGGATTCCAAGTTTCCCTCAGTCCCCCAGTCCCAGTTATAGAGTCCTGTCTCATATGCAAAATTAACATAATCTGGATTGTTATAGAGTGCGTCGAGTTGATCTACGATGGGAGATGTTAGATAGCCTGGAATTGATAAAACTGATAGTTCATCTGTTTTTATTCCTGTGAAAATATCAAAGTCTTCAATCGCTGATTCTGATTCTATGTTGTTATGTAGAGTATATGTTATGAGAATTGCATTGTCTGGAACACCTACAAAATCTTGTTGATCATCTTCGGTATAAACAGCAGTTTCAACAAAAGCGTTCCACCGCTCTCCGTATACGTCCGACTGTTGGTAATATTCAGGATTTCCGATTCCAGCAAGATCCGCCACAGCGGTTGTAGTTATAGCAAGTGCAAGTGTTCTCAACATATTTTTTCTCCATATTCGTAAGTACTTCCTATTTATGAATTTGAATTTCCCCAAGCGGCGAGGATTGTCAAGATTGCATCGAACACATCGTCGTATCTTTCTGCGTCATTTAGAACCATCAATAAGTCTCCAAAATCTACTCTGTCATCATAGTTCAAGTCTTCCCAGATTGTGGACTGAGTAGCATCCCCGAAGTAACCAATGGTTTCGTAATAATTCCAGTGTGGTAACCCGTCATACTTATTCAGGTTTACACCACCCTTGAATCTTACATTTCCCTTTGTGGTAAGTTGCATAAAAGGATTCTCGCCGATCTTTGCATTTTCAGCATTTGAATTTACAACAACAATAAGTCTTGACAATGTAAAAATATCATTGTTTTCACCCAAGATCAGATTGTTGGTTTGGTTCAATCGGTATGGAGTTGCGACACCAGCACACGGGTAGTTGTCACCAAGACCAGGCACACCGACACAATCGGGAAGATCACCCATTGGAAAGTGTGAATCAAAATCCTGTCGTGGATCTTGTCCTAAGAAGTAGCGAAGCGGACCCGATGGTGTTTGCTCTGCGGTGGACCAAGTGTCTCCCCACGGAACATCGCTCGGGTGATTGTTCCAGAATCCTTCCTCGGAAGTTGTCACAAGAATAAACGGT
>Ga0181369_1000025_pt1 | contig 43504 bp, 70 predicted proteins | sample LowvirmetaG_8_FD_130088 | JGI IMG/M metagenome (GOLD analysis project Ga0181369, IMG submission 130088) | Marine viral communities from the Subarctic Pacific Ocean - Lowphox_04 viral metaG | ecosystem: Environmental > Aquatic > Marine > Oceanic | place: Subarctic Pacific Ocean | collected... | reverse complement strand
TACATTAAAGCAATTGCTGAAGAGTTACGCGGCCTTGCAGTCGAGTTTGACGTACCGATCTTCTCTGCAACACAAACGACTCGTTCTGGTTATTCTAACTCGGATGTTGGGTTGGAAGATACGTCCGAGTCTTTTGGATTACCCGCTACCGCTGACCTCATGTTCGCTCTCATATCTACAGAAGAACTCCAAGGTTTAGGTCAGATCATGGTCAAACAATTGAAGAATAGATACAACGATCCTACAAACAATAAAAGGTTTGTTGTTGGTGTTGACCGTAGTAAGATGAGATTGTTTGATGTAGATCCTAACGAACAAACGTTGACAGATGATACTCCAGTGTTTGATAAGTCGGATGCAGGAGAGAACATATCAAAGTTTAAAGATTGGAATATCTAATGAAGAGAAAACTAATATCAGAATTTTGGGGTGACGAAAAGAACCCAGACCGTAAAGCAGAAATACATCATAACTTAATCTATGATCATTTTGAGGTTGACTTCTATAATAAGACTGAGTTAAAAGAAACACGCGACATGAAGACTAACGGTGTTATACATAGTTTAAGATATGCAGAAGACGCTGCAGAGAACTGGTGTTTAGGATACATACCATGAGAGATCATTTACCGATGCCTGAACGCTTGTTTATTTTTGATGTCGATGGAACACTCACTCCGAGTAGACAGAAGATGGACATGGAGTTTCAGAAATACTTTATGGACTTCTGTGAAGACAACTTTGTTTATCTGATTACAGGATCTGACAGAGAAAAGACATTGGAACAAGTTGGTATAGACATTTACTACATGGCAGATAGAGTTTATAACTGTTCTGGTAATCATGTATTTGAACAAGGTAAGGAGATATATAGAACAGACTGGAAGTTACCAGACAACGCTGCATTCTTTTTATTAGACAAGTTACACGACAGTAGTTTTCATAGGAAGACTGGTAATCACATAGAAGAAAGGCCAGGCACAGTAAACTTTAGTGTTGTTGGTAGAAACTGTAACCTAGAAGAACGTATGATGTATAGAGAGTGGGATGATCACGAGAATGAAAGACGTGTGATTGCAGAAGCATTTAACTCTAAGTTCCCAGACATTGAAGCATTGGTTGCAGGGGAGACTGGTATAGATATATTTCCAAGAGGTGCAAGCAAAGGTCAGATATGGACAGAAATAAAAGATCATGACGTGCATTTCTTTGGTGATAAAATGGAAGAGGGTGGTAACGATTACCCACTCGCAGAAAAGAATAGACATGGAACAAACCATCATGTCAAAAACTGGGAACATACAAGAAGCATATTGTTAGCATATAATGAGTATAAACTATGAAAGCTAGATTAATATCATACTCACAGACTGGGGAGAATTTACATGTCGGTAATGACATACAGGAACTCGTTGCGTATTGCGCCCGTGTCTCCAATCCATCGAATCAAAATAACACTGAAACGTCCGAAAAACTTTTACGTTACCTTGCCAAACACAAACACTGGTCACCATTTGAGATGGTCAGTGCTTGCATAGAAGTAGAGACTACTCGTGACATTGCAAGACAGTTACTAAGACACAGATCGTTTTCATTCCAAGAGTTTTCGCAGAGGTATGCAGATGTTCGAGACATGGACAATCAGTTTGTTATGCGTAAGGCAAGACTGCAAGATCCCAAGAACAGACAGAATAGTATCGATACATCTGACGCAAAACTTATGACTACATGGGAAGAACACCAGAGTAATGTCTGGTACGCTGCAATGAAAGCATATGACTGGGCGATAGAAAACGGTATTGCAAAAGAACAGGCGAGGTGTGTGTTACCAGAAGGTAATACATTGTCACGACTTTATGTAAACGGTACGTTAAGATCTTGGATTCACTATATAGAACTAAGGTCTGCAAACGGAACACAGAGAGAGCATATGGACTTAGCAGTAGAATGCGCTAAAGCAATAACAGCAATATTCCCTAGTGCGGTGGGATACATTGACACACAAGGAATCTCATAGACTCTTTTGGATAGTCAAGGGACATCTAGGGAATGAACAAACTGTACTTGGTAGCGCAAACAGTTACTTCAATAGATTATGGAATACGTATCAAGGTGAAGACACTAGTTACATAGAAGAAGGTTTTGAAGAAGCATACTATTTAAAATATCCAAACAGAAAAGGAGATTAGATGGAAGGGCCGATCTGTAAGTTAAGAAAGAAAATCAAAACTTGGTTGAGTAAGAAAGAAGAAAAACAAGTAAAATACTTATCAGGTAAAAAGAAATAAAGGGGGTTGACAAGATCCCCTTTTTCTGTTATCATATGTCTATAATAATATTGAGGTAGTTATATGATAAAGCAGTTAGTTTTTGGATTTGTTGCACTCTCTATGGTTCCTAGTGGATCTGAGAGTGCATCAATCGCAGAAGCAGGTGAGTTTCACACTGCACTAAGTGAACAGGTTTGTCTTGCAAACAATATCTATTGGGAAGCAAGGAACCAAACAAAAGAAGGAATGATAGGTGTTGGTCTTGTGGTACGCAATCGTGTTCTTGATAATCGTTTCCCTCACTCGTACTGTGAGGTTGTTCATCAAGGCCCAACGAGACCTAGTTGGAGAGATCCTGACGTTAAGATACCTGTTCGACACCGTTGTCAATTTAGTTGGTATTGTGACGGTAAGTCTGATGATATTATTGCTAGGGAGTTGGACGTTTATACCCTTGCTAGTGATATTGCTCATCGAATTTACGCAGGTACAATTGACGATGTTACCAATGGTGCTACACATTACCATGCCAACTATGTGATACCTGCATGGGCGGCAACAAAGATTCGAACAGTCAAGATTGACGATCACATATTTTATAGATGGGAGTTTTAATGGAAATAGATTATAAGTTCAATGAAGAAAAACTATTGACGGAATTTAAAGAGTATGTAGATGCAACCTATGATGCACACTATTCCAAAGAGAAATTCCAAGCGACTGAGTTTATCGTAGACAGTGGTCACGGAACTGGTTTCATGATTGGAAATGTAATGAAGTATGCTCAGAGGTATGGCAAGAAGGGTTCCGACAAAGATGCTCGGAAAGATCTCCTTAAAGTTTTGCACTATGCGTTGATGCAACTTCATGTTCATGATACTAAAGAACTCCGCCAGTAGCACCCTTTGTAAAGATATAAAAGAAAAGACCAGCGAGAGCGAGTATAGCAAGTCCTAATGGAATAGCAATCATAAGTTTCTCTTGAAACTCTGCTTGCTTTTTCATTGCTTCTCTCTTCAGTTCTTCGAGACGTTCTTTCTCTTCTCTCATTCGTTGTTGACGTAACGCGATAATTTCTTTCCACGTTCCCCAACCGAATCTATGATCAATTAGTTCTCGCATTTCTTCCATTTGTTCGGCTGCAAGTTTTGCATCGATCACCTCTGTGGCAACCGATTTAATCCCTAACTGATCAGACACAGAGTTTCCTCTTTCCAGTTTTGCCTTTTGAACTTGTGCATTACCGTCTAAGAGGTTTTCTAACTGAGTACCGATCTGAGAAATATCTTTTACTGTATTGATGTTTGACTTGATAAAATCAACTGATTGTTTTACCAGAGCAATACCAGCGAGAATTTCTGCGACCATCTTTTTCTTTCAATTGAAATTAATATAGGTCACTACTTTAATATGAATCACAACTATATTTATACTAAATAGTTTTCTAGTATAAATAAAAAATGTAGATGTTGGAGGATATTCTGGACATGGGGGCAGTACCCATCACCTCCACCAAAATTACACGGAGACGATATGGATAGTAAAGATAAAATAATAGACATAAAGACTACTACAAATGAATTTGAAGTCGGAGTTAGATTATTAGGAAACGAACTAATAGGAATACGACTTGCATCAACTAACGCAAGCGGTAAGATGATTCTTTGGGCAGTATTATTATTATTCTTTACGTTCATGATCATGGAAGTCTTTGGGTTCAACCAATACTTCCTCGCGTAATTTTGATGGGGGTGAAACAGGATCGACAGGTATTTGAGTCTACAAACACAAATGCAAACGATAATTTTGCACCATCTGGATTACGCCTAGCAGCGTAATCGCAGGGGGTTGGGCACTTACCTAGCAACAGAAAAGTGTCACCAATTTACTAATGGGATAAATTATGAAATATTATATTACAGGGACGAGGAGAGGTCTTGGTAAATCACTTGAAGAAAAATATGGTAATTGTAATAACATAGAAGATTGTGATATCTTTATCAATTGTAAACATAATAAATTTGAACAAGTGGAATTGTTATATAAAGCGGCTAAGTTAAATAAACGTATAATAAACATTGGTTCCCATGCAAGTGATTTTACTTTTAAATACAGGTATGCCGTTGAAAAGAGAGCATTGAGAGAAGCAAACAATAATTTATTTTGTGATGGTGTAAACACAACCTGTTTAAATTTTGGTTACTTTGATAGTCCAAAAGTAGATCACGTAAAAGAAAAAAAGATGACTATAGAATATTGTGTTGAAATTATTGATTGGGTATTAAAACAACCATATAGATTAAAGGAATTGACAATTTGTCCATGAGTGATTACATAGAAAAAATAGATACCGTTGATATTGATAAAATAAAATCAGAATTTAATAGTTACTTAGAGAGAGAAATAAAAGGTACTCTTCAAGTTAGTTTGCAAGGATTTTCAAAAGATGATTTCACTGGAGCAAATGGTAAAACGGACAATCTAAAAAATAATGAAGAAGATTGTAATGTTCGTTTATATGATGATTACAAATATACATACGATGTCATAGAAAAATTTAATCTATACCGATCAAGACTGATGATCATATCAGATAAAAGAAATTATAGTTGGCACTTAGATTATAGTAAAAGAATCCACATACCACTAATTACAAATGAAAGTTGTTTCTTTATAATAGAGGAAACAAAAATACATTTACCTGCAGATGGTAGTGTATATCTAGTTGATACAACTAAGTGGCATACCTTTGTAAATGCAAATAGAAATAAATTTGATAGATCACACATTGTGGGGTGTGTATGAAATCGCCAATAGAAAAAATTGGAGAGATAGACTTAGATACCTTATTGAAAGAAATTGGTCATATCAGACTTCCTAAAGAAGGTGCAAGACAATTTCCTTTTCAGAAAAGAAAAGATGATAATGATGGAGAGTCTGCTAAAGGTAATGACTATACGTTTAGAGTGGATGATCTAGAATATGATACTCTTATCTACGATGAATATAACTATACTAATTTAATAATAGAAAAGTATAATATGTGTAGAACACGCATTATGTGGATGAAACAAAAATTTGCATATGGGTGGCATAAAGATCACAGTCCTAGAATACATATACCATTAGTTACAAATGAACACAACATGTTTATCATTGACGATAATGTTTACAGAATACCAGCTGATGGTGGTGTTTATCTAGTGAACACAACATTACCACACACATTCGTAAATGCTAACTCAGAACGATTTTTAAGATCACATCTGTTAGGAACTTCTAAGGTACAGTATAAGTAGATTCACTTTTTAAAGGATCTCCAATAACCATACCACTTTCTCGAAAATCAGATCTTACAACTTGCAATACTTTTTGTTCTGCATTTTTTATATCAGACCATATTGTATCAAGTTCTGCAGAATCTACTTCTCTAGCATTCATAGTATACTCATAAGGAAAAGACTCTAGATAAGTTGCAGGAGGTATGTCGGAATCGTATTCATCTCTTGCAGATTTATTTTCCCATACCTGTGTAAACTTAAAGTGATCTCCATCCACGACCTTTGATCTTACTATAAGTTTCCCACTGTCTCTAGCCTTTCTAAACGCATCACCATACTTGTTCCAATATTCTGCGTCTGGCCAGATAGTTTGAAATCTTTTATCTGGGTTTTGAATGTAATCAACAAAGTTACTATCTGTAACCTCAAAGGTTGTTAACCAGTAACTCATTTTCTTTCTCCAACTTTCTTAATATTAATTTCTCTTGTTGTTCTATTCTTGTGTCACTTTTTAGACCAATCTCTTTTGTCAAATCGTGAACTTGTTTCCATCTTTCATATCTTTTTCTATATGTAAGTTCACCATCTTTTGTCCAACTTTTCCATAACTGAACATCACCATGCCATAGATCTTTATTCTCAAAAATTTCTGTGTCTGGCATTAGCATTGCAATATTACATCTTACCTCAACGTTATATTTATACGGTTCAGATCTTTTTAATAGTTCTAAAGTATCACTGAAATCTTCTTCAGTCTCTGTGGGATATCCAACTATTAACAAATACAACATATCTATTTTTCTTTTACCTAGTGCTTCAACACTTTCGTACATATCTTTATTTGTAAATTTTTTCTTCATGTGCCATCTTACGGTGTCACTTCCACTTTCAATTCCTATCCACAATCCTTTACATCCACTAGCAGCGAGATTATCCCAATCTTCTTCTCTCATTCCACTTCTAAAAATAAATTGTCCTCTCCATTCAATTGGCAGGTTTGCATCCGCAAGTTCTTTACAGAATACCCTAAACTCTTTCAATGAACCATTTACAAGACTGTCACTAAAATGAAACTTCTTTATACCGTATGTTTTATATTGGTGTATCATTTCATCTGCAACTTCTTTGCCTGGCCTAAATCTGTACTTTTTCCAGTTGACATGCACATCACAAAACGTACACTGTCTTACACATCCTCTACTACCAGTAACAATTAAAGTTGGTTTGGAGTATTCGTCAAAATTAATATCACTGTAATCTGGAATAGGTAAGTTTGATATGTCATTCATTTGTGGAAAATTGTAGTCTTGACCTCTAAGTAAGGCTGGTAGAGATAAGTCTCCTTCACCGTTTACAACATAATCTGTTAGGTTTGTTTGTAACATTTCATCTGAAAATGTTCTGGTAATCGTAGATAAGTCAGTGTGGTTATCTACCATTCCATTACCACCTATTATAATTTTTTTCTCTGGATATTTTTTTCTAACTCTTTTTAAAAACAACCTTGTAAATATTTGACTGTTTAGGGTAAAGACGCTTGCACCTATATGAGAGTATCCTTCAAAAGATTCTATATAATCATCAATAAAATATTGATAATCATTTATGTAGTCTTCGCCAGTTTCGCACCAATGTACCGCGTCCTTTCCAAACCTTGTTAAGAACGCATGATTTAAATCAAAGCAAGTACTTTTTATATTCTCTCGATTCAAAACACCTTTTAGAAAAACAATACTTGGTGCAGGATGCCAGTAATTCTGACTAGGCATTGATACAAGAGCAACGTTTAAATCATCTGCCATGGTTGATATAAAGTCTTTCTCCACAATAATCTTTCTTCTTCTGTTGTAATTGTTCCTCTATAGTGTACATTTATCCAGTTGTCAAGGATTAATAAATCCCCAACTTGCCACTTGTGAACATATAGGTATTTATCCTTTAACATGTCAGAAAACCACTCATTTATCTCTTCAGGTAATACTAAATCTCTATTAGGTTTCTGTATTGCCATTGTAAAACTAAATCGTGGTGCAGGTACACCTTCATCTTGTTGTAAACCATATGTATCGCCTGGAACAGGCATTGCACCCCAGTAGAAACTCTCTTTCTTTGTGATTGGGTGTATCTTAACAAATGAACTCCAAAACGGTTGACATCCACCTTTGTAACATTGTGTTAAAACTTTTAATGATCTAAAATATTCTTTTTCCTTTTCTGGGAGATCTTCAAACCAGTCAGTGATATTCAACATTGCTAAAGAACCATCTTCTGGATCTGGTATTTTTACCGCATAAAATGCTCTCAGTGGAAACTTATATTTTTCGTGCCATGGATTATCGGCGTGCCAAGGAATACTCATTTTTCCAAATCTTGTATTACTAGACCAGTTGACTATTTCATTTTCATCAACTGTTTCTCTATGGATTTTGTGTGTTTCAACTGACCAAGGTTTTGTGATAGATGAACAGAAATCATAAAATTCATCTCTGTTTAAATCTAAACCTCTCTGAACCCAATAACCATCTCTACGAGATGATTCAAGAATCTCTTGTGGTGTACTTGAAATGTGGGTCAACCCAACTCTCCTCAACATAATTTGGTCTAGACAATTTCATTTTGTATGGTGAATTTTTTATTAAATTTAAATATTTGTTGGTTGGTTTTCCATCCCAAGGACTTCCCACACACAAAGTTATTTTTTCCTGATCACTTGGGTCTAGACTATGGACATGACTTCCATCTAATACGTAACTGTCATAACAGTCTGGGACATAAATTTTATTACTATCTTTATCTAAAAAATATAACTTATCTATATTTCCATTTAGTACAAGTCTATATTTGTGTTGACGTGTTCCTATCTCATCGGCCTTTGTATCCATGTGAACATTAAGACCTAAGTTTGCTTTAGTTCTCAATACGTTTAATCTACCTACAGGATTCATCCATGAAAATATCTTTTTTTCAAATATCTTTATGCTATTTTTTAAAAACCCTTCAACGTCTGTATATTTAAAATCTCCTTTAGATGTGTCACCAACTTCTTCTCTCTGTCCTCTTACACCACCACCATTGTAGACTGGTAATATCCTACATCCTCTGAATTCATTACCTTGGTAATACTTATCGGGTACATTCAAAATTTCATTTAATATAATTTTTTTTTCTTCCTGTGTGATGCCAATATCAATTGCACAGAATGTGAAGTTCATAAAATTCATTACCATCTCTTATTAGCATCATGATCATCTTGTGACCAAGGGACTCCGTTATCAAATAGTTTAAACCTTTTACCTTGTTCATAGTGAGATACCAATTGTTCCCAAGGTACAACTGTCATATGGGTTTTCAAAATAAGACGTTCTGTAGGTTCATCATTAAATACTCCATGCGGTTTGTTTACATTTAAAAAGCAAGGATTTTTATACTCATGCCTTGTCAGTTCTGTCACATCATCTTTAAACAAAGCGATTTCTGTTTTACCTTTCAGAGGTATATTAAATGCACTCAATGCTAGTAGATTCATGTTTACGTGCGGCATGAAAAATCCACCAGGCGGTTGACCTAAAAATGTAAATCTTATAACATGTTTTATTTGTTCCCAGTCAATATAGACTTCACATTTTTCTGCTATATTTTTTACCCTGTCGTATATACCTCTCCATACTTTCATGTTGCAATCATAACATACATGATACACTAACTGATTATCAGATTCTCTACCCACCCCATCTGTTTTTAGTTCGTCCCACTTAGGTCTAATTTTTTTGTCAAAGTAATCTAAAAGTTCTTTTCTTTCTTCAGGAGCATCTTTCCCAGCCTCTGCAAATCTATCTTCATACCTATATCTTAGTTTACTCATCTAAACAATCTCCTGTAATCAAATGACAGTCTGTATAACAATCTCTCTCCTTGAACTTCATTTCTCTTATGTATACTATGAAATTGATCCATAAAAATAAAATCTCCAGTCTGCCAGTCATCATGATGATATATGTATTTTTCTTGGAATACATGTTTAAGTAAATAATCTTTTAACCACTCTTGATCTAGTTTTGTACCGTTCTTTCTCCACATATTTTTGATGTAATGAAACGTAAAATACAATCCCTTTTCACCAGTCCACGGATGAGTATACACTAAACTTTTATTTACCCCATCTACAAAATCTGGGTGTTGTTCGAATATAACTAACTCTTTATCATCTTTCTCTAAATCATAAAAAGTATTGTTCTCAAATTTAAATAGACATTCAACATCATCTACAATTTCTTTTATATCTTCGGGTAGATCGATGTATGCTTGTCTTGTATCACAAAAACTTGTAACACTATTCAATCCAGGCTTTACACAGTAAAGAGCAACGCATGACTCTTTACCACTCGGTCTACCGTTCCCATTACTATGCCAATCCAATTCTTTATCGGCAAACAAACCAGTTTTCTCTCCATGTTCGTCTCTCTCATTTGTAACTCTAAACAATCCAGGCACAGTGTCATGCATAAAAAATTGTTTTGGTTTCATACAATGACCAAAAGTTTCACAGACTTCTAAAACTTTTTCATCAGTTAAACTTTGATTTCTAACTAGTATAATATTATCAATCGGTATTCTTTTACCAAATTCTTTTATTTCTTCCTTTGACATTCTGTTAAAGTCAAGTTCATATTCAGAACCAATACCAGAAAGATTATTCACCTTTTTCATTATAACATAATTCCTTTACTTAATTTTAGATCATCAAAGTGAAAACCAAAGATTGCAACTCTTCTAATTCTAGAATCATTTTCAACTGTATGCATCCACCCAGTGTTTATAAACCATAATTCTTTAGGTTTCATTTCAAATGATTTTACGCCTTCTCTATCTTTAAATAAAAACTTGCTACTATTTTCATTTAAACATATCTGTGCCCTACATATAACACTTGTGTCTGCGTCTATATGCCAATTAAGTGAATGATTAGGTTGCATTTCACTCAATCTAAATCTATAAACATTTTTAAACCAAGTAGATAATTCTTTGGATGGTGTGTTATCAATCCAGTGTGAGTAAAGATATTCATCAGTTACGTTCACTTCGTTTGTAGGATTTTTTTGTAGTATAACCTGTCGGTATTTGTTAGCAACATTAAATACATTTTCGTAGTCACATCCTTTACTAATACCATAGTTGTCTGTGCCAATATCACTTTGATCATTACTATCCAAATAAGAATTTAAATAATTATATAATTCATCAGAAACTTCTCCAAGTTTTTTAAACACAACCAGTTTGTTTCTTTTAGGCCCTGTACCATTAACACGTTGTCTTTTTGTTTGTTCTATCAAACATTTTTCTGCCATTTAAACTTCCATTCATCAATTGTCATTCTAGGTAGTTTTAGTTCCGCACCTTTATATATTACGCTTTGCCAACAGTTAGAATTATTAGAACTACAGGTTTGAATCATGTCTGGGTGTAGTTCCCAACCATTACCTAACTTTTGTGAATACCTATACAGTGCTTGTCTTCTTTTTAAATCTTGCATAGAAATAAAAATAGTTTTATAAGACCCAACATGTTGAATTTGAGATAAAAACAAGTAAGTTGACGGACTGCTTACTTCATCATACTTCGGTAACAACTGTCTTCTATATTTAGGATAGATGTATGTCCTTGTCAACAACCTAAAACATTTAGGATAGTATTCTTGAATTGTAGCAAATGCTACGAGTTCATCATTATCTACAAGAAAAAACCATTCTCCAAACTTTTGATCATATTTTTTAAGTAACATATTAAACCAACTATGGTTTCTTTTGTCACCTATAAAATTCTTTTCATTTAAAATTTTTAATTCGTCTAGGAAGTTTTCTTTCCCAAATTCATTTAACGAGATTACTTTCATTCTTTATCAATCTAATAAAAATAGCAGTTGGATCAAACTGCCACCATCGTCTTCCTATTTTATAATTTCTACTATCCTCATGATGATTTAAATGCCATCCCTCACCTGCAGTCAATATATTACCTATTATTGTATTGTTAGGTCTACCATCTTTATGTCCCAGTGTATTTAATATACTGTACCCATGAAATGCTAAGACTACTGGCCATGCATACGCAAAGATTAATAGTAAAGGATGTATTAAAAGTAAAGTCAGAACTACAATAAAATTTAGTTTAAAATAATTATTGTAAAACCACTTCACAACCTTGTTGGATATTAGATCTTTTATATATTTTCTTTCAATCACTGCATCATATCCCCATACGTTTGTGTACACTTTCCAAAACCCTTTGAATTTAAAACTGTGAGGATCTTCCTCAGTGTCACTATGAGAGTGGTGTTTTCTGTGAGATCCAACCCAAGATAAGACAGGGCCCGCTCCACTAAACATTCCTAAAAAATTAACTATAGGTTCATAAAGTTTAGATGTTTCGAAAGACTTGTGACTGTAGTATCTGTGATATCCACCACTAATTGATACTATCGCAATAAGTTGCCACCACAAAAATCCTAAAAGAAACATCCACCACTCACCATATATAAACGCAGGTATCATCATGATATGACAGAATAAATGATTTAATAATAATTTTGTTGTACTTAACATTTTCCGCTTGACAACTCCATATTGTTGTGGTACTATTATCTTGTATTTAGAGAGGTTATTATGAAGAAAATTGTTTATGTCGATATGGATGGAGTCTTGGTTGATTTCAATTCTGGTATCGATTCTCTAACATTTAAAGAAGCGTTAGAGTACGAGGGAATGTACGATAAAATGCCTGGCATCTTTTCAAGGATGGAACCCATGCCTGGTGCAATCGATGCTTTCAAAAGGTTATCAGAGAAATATGATGTGTACATATTGTCAACTGCACCATGGGGCAATGCTTCTGCTTGGAGCGACAAGTATGAATGGGTTGAAGGAAACTTAGGTGAGGCCGCAGTTAAAAGGTTAATATTGTCTCACAACAAACATCTAAACATGGGTGATTACCTTATTGACGATAGGACTGCAAACGGTGCAGGACAGTTCCAAGGTGAACATATACATTTTGGAAAAGGGGAGTTCCCTGATTGGAAAAGCGTTCTAACTTACTTGGAGGCGTGATGGAAACCGAAACCATATCTAAACGTGCATCAAGACTCATGAAGAGTAAAACTGCACGTGCAAAACGTAGTATAGTTAAAAAGATTCGTGAAACTAGAATTATGAATAAATGGGCAAAAAAACGAAGAGAAAGGAAAAAATAAATTAATTAAAAAAACACTTGACATTCGAATCAATTTATGTTATAGTTATTATGTTGTTAAGTTAAGAGGAGACAGAGAAAAGACAATGTATGAAATACCAGAAGATAAAAAAGAAACAACATTCGCAACTCGTGCGGATATTACTCTAGCAGATTTGCGTAATTCCGCAGCGATTATTGATTTCTCACCAGAAGAATATCAGAGATTTTTTCGTGCTGATTTAAAATGGCAACAAAACCTTATGGTGTCATTCTTTACATCTGATGAGGATGCTCCTATTCTTATTCCAGAAATTGCATTACGTTATCACGAAAAATCTGAGGGACTCTTCATCGAGGTAATGGATGGTTGTCAACGTACAACCACTGCAATACGTTTTATAAAAGGAATGTTTGAATTACCAAATCACCCATCAATTTCTACATTTGAATTGGACGGAAACGTATACAATCTTGTTGGTATGACATTCCCAAACATTGTAAGAAAATATCCTGCTGTTTCAGATTGGCTTTTGGATAAACAGGTTCACAGTCAAATTTATGTAAACATTTCTGATGCACATGCAGCATTAGTTTTTGTGAGAGTATTGAACAACTCAAACGAATTGAAACCACAAGAGAAGCGTAATGCAATACGTTCTATCTTATCAAAGTTTGTACGTTCTACTGCTCGCACAGATGCACACGATTTGTTTTCTCTTGAAAAAAATGGTGTTGACTGCAAATATGTAAAAATCTCACACAAAGAAATGGATGTAGACAAAATGATTGCAGAGTTGTCAACGATGATGGTTTTTGGCCTTGATTCTGGTACTGGTTCTGGAATGGTAAACAAACTTTATGGTGATGAACGTTTCATAGGAAAATTTCCATACAAAACTGCTATTGAAAAATCATTGAAACAAGCACTGTCTGGTATCAATCGTAACCCTGATCTCAAAAATATATTCACTGCAAAGGTTCTACGCAACTACCTTTTCATTGTGTCAATGATGCACCAACAGTCATACAAAATACAACCTGATACTTTCATGCGATTGTATGCACTGGCACATGCACAATTAAAACTTGTAGATGAAGCATGGAAAAAAGAAACAGGGTTTTCAAAGTCTCAGTATTCAATACGTATGTCTGGTACTGGTGGTGAAGATACTACACAGGCAATTGACATGATAATGAAAGAAATGATGGAGTTATCAGATGGTAGTGAGTTTTGGTCAGTTGATCCAAAACGCTGTTACACCAAAGATGAAGTTGCTACCATGGCAGTTGTGCAGAAAAACAAGTGTGGACGTTGTGGAGAAGAACTTGATGATAATCCAGTAGGCGCACATGGGTATGCATGGGCAGATGGTTCAATGACAATTACTGGTGAAGGTTACGCAGCTCACAAATATTGTAACCTTGAAGAAGGTCGCAACGCTGCTTAAAACTTTTTTTAAATAAATTAAAAAAGGGGGTTGACAAGACCTCCTTTTTATGTTATAGTTATTATGTTGTTAAGTTAAGAGGAGATATATAACATGGCACATATGGTTGAAACAATGGCATACGCAGGAGAGGTTCCATGGCATGGACTCGGAGTTCCTGTGTCTAATGACCTATCACCAAATCAAATGATGGAAAAGGCAGGAGTTGACTGGACGGTTGCGGAAGTCGAATCCTTTATTGAATTCAATGGACAACAAGTACCGACAGGTCAGAAGTCTTTAGTACGTACAACTGACGGTAAGATCCTTACCAATGTTGGTAAAGGTTGGAATCCTTGTCAGAACGCAGATGCGTTTGACTTCTTCCATGAGTATGTAATGGCAGGTGACATGGAAATGCACACTGCAGGTTCACTACAAGATGGTCAGATTGTCTGGGCTCTTGCAAAAGTGAAAGACTCTTTCGAACTGTTCAAAGGTGACACAGTCGAGTCGTACTTACTTTTCTCAAACCCACACAAGTATGGGAAATCAATCAACGTGATGTTCACACCTATTCGTGTTGTTTGTAATAACACATTGACCTTTGCGGTTGACAATGGTTCAGATCGTCAGGTTAAGATCGGTCACCGAGGCGTCTTCAGTCCAGAGATTGTAAAAGAACAGTTAGGTATCGCAACTGAGAAGATGGCGAAATACAAAGAGATTGCATCTTTCCTTGGTTCCAAACGTTACACTAACGAGTCATACATTGACTACATCAATACAGTTTTCCCACGTTCTTCTGACAAACGAGTCAAAGAAGGTATGACAACTGCAGAGTCATTGTCACGTAACGCAAAACTTGCTCTTGATGTTTTGGAAACACAACCAGGCGCAAACTATGCGGAAGGTTCGTGGTGGCAGGCATTCAACTCCATCACTTACATTACAGATCACGTACAAGGTCATAACCAAGAGAATCGTCTTGCAAACAGTTGGTTCGGTTACAACCAAAGTAAGAAACGTGATGCTTTACAGACTGCAATCAAATTTGCGGAGGATGCATAATGTATGGAATAAAATCAACGGACAGAGTGATGCGCTCTGTCCAACGCGACTCCAAGGCCATTGGTCTGGGGTTGCCTCGCGTAGAGTCTGAGATTAGACATCTTGAGGGTGTGAAACGTAGAGTTCGATCAGTCAAACAAAGACTAGAACGATTGTATACTGCACGTACACACTTGATAGAATCACCCGAAGAGTCTGCATCATTAGTAGATCAATTGAAAGCAATACAACATGAAAAAGCATGACATAAATCAACTCGCTGCTTGGGCGCGTGATTGGGGTCTAGATGGTTACGAACAGTACGATCCTAAGAACAAAGAGAAGACAAAGATACAGGGTCTCAAGCGAATGCGACAGAAAGAAGAAAAAGATAAAAGATACAAAGAACGCACTTAACGGTGCGTTTTTTTATTTACAAACTATTATAAATAGTATACAATAAGACCAGTTGTAACAAAAGAGTAGTAAAAATGTTTAATTTTAAAAATTATTTAACGGAAGGTTCACTAAAGGCAGAAGACTATGAAGCTGCAATTGTAGTGGGGTTTCATAAAATTACTGGTCAAAAGTTTGACGTAGAAAAGTCTGGGGTTGGCGCGAAGACAATGTCAGTACTTGAGAATAATCCTGCAGCATTAGAGGCAGGAGAAAAGATTGCTATTGCAGTAAAGAAACACTTTAAGTTAGGTAATGTAAAAGCAGAACAATATGGTCGTGCAAAATCTTCTCTAACTGGAGAATGGAAAAAATATGGTGCGACTGACACAACACCAAAGACTGATATTCTTATTGGTAATAAAAGACTTTCCCTAAAGATTGGTATGGCACAATTGATGTCTGGTGGTAAATCAGAAAGTCTTGCAACATTTTATGCAGCAACAAATTCTGTTTCAAATGAAATTAAAAGTGATCCTAATTATAAACTGACAGAAGACATCGTAAATGATTTTGTTACTGCATCTGTTGCACCAAGTCAGTTAAGACCACTAATTAAATCTGGTGAAAACGAACTAGTCAATAAAGGTGAAAAGGCCCACAAAGCCGCAATGAGTGCAATGACAAAATTGTTTGCAAATAACAGAGATTTTAAAATTGCATTTGCAAGAGAGGCAATGTCTGGTTTTGTAAAATATGGTAGTAATTCTAATTCTGCCGCAGAGTTTATGTTAGTGTCTACTCATGACGGTAGATCTGTTAGTATACATTCGGTATATGATGACAAATACTGTGAGAAAATTGCTGACGCCATGAAGGTTCAAGTGAGATTTAAAACATCATCACGTAAATTAAAAGGGGTAAAGACTGGAGAATATAATTTTTGGTCTGTTGTCTCTTTAATAGTAAATGCAATGTCAGAAGGTTCACACCCCACTAACGAAATGATAAACGAAAATATTTTTAATAAAATAAAAAATAAAGTTAAAGGTGTGTATAAAAATATTCTATCTAGGGTTAAGAAGAGTGTTTTGAACTTGGTTAGTTTTCTAACACCAGAGAAACCAGATGTCAGAGTAAATACGAAAGTTAAATTCTAATGCAGTTTTCAGATTTTATAACAGAACAAAAGAACACACACATGACTCACATCGAAGACAAAGTTCTTTATGGTGGAGTGAAAGGTACTCGTGACGCAATACTCGCCTTACGATCTCTAAGAGATATGTTGGGGGGAGAACATGATGGTAAAGTATCTGTTAAGTGGGATGGTGCTCCTGCTATTTTCTGCGGCACAGATCCACGAGACGGAGAGTTCTTTGTCGCAAAGAAAGGAATCTTTGCAAAGTCTCCAAAGGTCTACAAATCAAATGCAGACATTGATGCCGATACCAGTGGAGACCTCAATACTAAACTAAAGTTGGCATTAAAACATTTACCTGAGTTAGGAATCAAGGGTATCATTCAAGGAGATTTTCTATACTCCAAGAGTGACGTAAAGACACAAAAGATTAAAGGTAAGAATTACGTTACGTTTCATCCAAACACTATAGTTTATGCAATACCCAGAGAATCGGATGCATCAGATGCTATCATGAAGAGTAAAATTGGAATTGTCTGGCATACAACTTATACTGGTAGAACTTTTGAAACCTTAAAAGCATCATATGGTGTTGATGTTTCAAAGTTTAGATCATCCAGAAACGTATGGAGTCAGGATGCAACACTCAGAGATCTAACTAATCTAACCATGACTAGGAAGGACACCGATGAAGTTACAAATTATCTATCAACTGCCGGTCAAATTTTTAACCAGATCAGTGGGACTACTCTTAGGACTCTTGAAAAAGATCCTGAGTTGGCTCAACTCATTGAGCAGTTTAACAACACGTATGTTAGGAAAGGTCAAATCATTCAAAATACCAAGACCCACACTAACCGTCTCATTTCTTGGATTAAACAAAAATTCCAAAAAGAAGCCGACAAAAGGAAAACGGAAAAAGGGAAGTCCACGCAAATAAAGAAACTCAATGAGATATTAAAATTCTTTTCACCAGAGAACCGACAATCTCTGGTGAAGATGTTTGATCTTCAGAAAGTAATAGTTCTTGCGAAGATGAAACTTATAAATACTTTAAATAAACTCTCAAATGTAAATACATTCCTTAAAACAAAAAGAGGTTATCGTATTACAGGTCAAGAGGGTTATGTCGCTATAGACAAACTTGGTGGTGATGCAGTGAAAATTGTTGACCGAATGGAATTCTCATTCGCTAACTTTTCACCGAATATATTAAAGGGATGGGACAAGCCGGGAAGGAATTAAGATGGCAAAACCGTTGTCGTTTAAAGATATGATTAATGTGGAACCTCGTCCAGGCGAGGATGAACTAACTAATTATAGAGTTCAAAAAAGTAAAAGAACCTATGCGGGCAACGAAGATGTTGAACCCGAAAACGAAGCGCTTACTATCCAACAAAGGATGAAGCGTGGTCGTATGATGAAACGCCTCAAAACAAGAATTAAAATTGGTCGGGATAAGGCCAAAAGACGTATGGCAAATATGGATACGTTGAAACAACGTGCTCGTAAGTCAGCGCGTAAGTTGATTCTTAAAAAGTTAACTAAGGGTAAAGATAAAAACGATTTACCTTTTGCACGTAGACAAGAACTTGAGAAGAGACTAGATAAACCTGCAGTGAAGAAAAGAATCGATATGCTTGCCAAACGAATGGTCAAAGATAAACGTAAACAAGAGATAGCACGTAAAAAAACATGATAGGATCATTTAAAAATTTTCTAGTTGAAGAAGAGAAGACAGTCTTCTTTACGTGGGGGAGAATGAATCCACCCACTATTGGTCATGAGAAACTTTTAACTGCTCTCTCGCGTAAGGCAGGGAACAATCCGTATTTCGTGTACCTATCACAATCCACAGACCCAAAGAAAAATCCACTACCATACAAAGATAAGATAAAAATAGCACGTAAGATGTTTCCACGTCATGCACGTAGGATTATGTTGGACGCGAAGATCAGAAACTTATTTGATATATTGACAAAACTATATGATATGGGTTATAAAAATGTTACCATGGTTGTTGGTGCTGATCGTGTTCAAGAGTTTGATATCTTGATGAACAAGTATAATGGTAAAAAAGGTAGACACGGTTTCTATAACTTCCGTTCAATGAATGTTGCTTCTGCAGGAGACAGAGATCCAGATGCAGAAGGTGCAACAGGGATGTCTGCGTCTAAGATGAGAGCGGCCGCAGGTAAAGGTGACTTCACAAGTTTTAGTCAGGGTTTACCTAAGACATTCTCTAATGCAGATGCGAAGAATTTATTCAACACAGTCCGTAAGGGAATGGGGTTGAAAGAACAAAGAGAATACAAAAATCATATACAATTGAATCCAATATCAGAGACGAGAGAACAATATGTGTCAGGTAATTTATATACAATAGGTGATAAAGTGATAGTAAGAGAGTCAGATGAAGTTGGAGAGGTGATTCATCTAGGTGCAAACTATGTTATTGTAGAGAAGAACAACACGCAAAAACGATACTGGTTAGATGCAATAGAGTTGGTAGAGAGAGACTACGCAAAAGAATATGCAAACTATCAAGGAAGACCAGAACAAATTGCAAGACGATCCTCTAGAAACCAAGCACGTAGGATTATGGGTGACAAAGCAGTAAAAGGAATGGATGTAGGACATAAGGATAATAATCCTATGAACAATGATCCTAGCAATCTAAGGAATGAAGATCCATCCAAAAATCGCAGAGAACCTAGACTTAGACTCGAAGTCCCTCAAGATCAAGACATCAAAGATAAAAAGGGTACACAACCAAAGAAATATTTCAAAGGTTTGTCAAAGTCTACAAAGAGTGCAAGAGACGCACACTTTAAAAAAGGAAGAAAAAAAGCAGACAATGATTCGTCTGCATATAAACCTGCGCCAGGCGATGCAAATGCAAAGACTAAACCATCCAAGTATACAAAAGCATTTAAAGATATGTATGATGATACTCGAATGGATAAGATCAAAACCAGAATTGATCGTGAGAAAGCAGCAGACAAGATTAAACATGACAGAATGAAAGATCGTGCACGTTTAAGAGATGTTTTAAAAAAGAACAGGGAAACAAAATGAGTTTTAAAAAGTTCTATGATGGACATAAACAGTTGAACGAGGAAACTCCTTATGACCGTAAACAGAGAGCAATGGTCGTAAGTCTGTCTCAACACTATCGCATGTTTATTCAAGGCATGAAAGATAATAACAAAACACGTATGAATAATGCGAAAAAGAAAATAACAGAATTAGAATCTAAGTTGGGATTACCAGCGCCAGGAGGAAGACTATGATAAATTTTAAAAGTTATCTGGAAGAGGATGATGCAGGTAAATCTCTTGCCGACAAAGCAAAGAAGTCTGGAGTTTCTGTTGGCACTTTACGAAAAGTTTTTAATAGGGGAAAAGCTGCATGGAAAACTGGTCACAGACCAGGCACAAATCCTACACAGTGGGGTCATGCAAGAGTTAATGCATTCATCGTTAAGAAGAAACGCGGTGGACTTAATCACGATAAGGATCTAGCATAATGGACGAGAAAGCACCAAAGATTGACGATAAAAAGTTTGCAGCGCACATGAACAAGAATAAGAAAACTAAGACTATGAACTCGACACAGAAATCCCTTAAAGATATAAGAGGACGTGCTGACTCAATTGTTAGAAGTAAAAAGTCTACTGCACAAATGAGAAATAAAGCAGGGTTAAGAAAAGTCGGTGAAGGAATGGAGAACATGTGTTGCAAAAACTGCGGTGACATGTACGGTAAACCTACTAAAGAAAACAAATCTTGTATGTATGATGCATATAATCGAGAAGGTAAAAACTGGATCAAAAAAGAATCATATCGTGAAGCAGTGATTACACCAAAGATGCAGAAACGTGCACTCGCAAGTCCTGCCGCAAAAGCAAAACCAAAAAGTCAGGTAAGTCTAAAGAAAGCACCATTTAAAATACCGTCTAAAGATGATATGAAGGAGATGATTGAATCTTTTGACTTCAGAGTAAACATAGACGGATTTCCAGAAATGTTTATGTCTGGTAATTCACCTAGTGAGGTCAAGACTAATCTACGCAAGTTGGTAAAACAACCGTCCATGATTCAATCTGTAGATAGAGTTACAAAGGCAGATAAGAAGAAACACCATCGTGATAAGGTAAAAGAATCTCTTGATGAATCATCTAAAACTGTTCAGTCAATGATGAAGATAGTTGACAAAAAACAAGCAATGAAAATTGATGGTGTCATGGTTGATATGTTTACTGCATCTGCAGTTACGCAGATTTACAATAAAGTGAATGATGCTAACAAAGCAAAGATGGATAAGATGAAAGCAACCCAACTTGCAAACGTTGCAATGAAGTTGTTGAAAAAAGAATCTGTGGAAGAAGGTAACGGTCTTTGGGCAAACATTCGTGCTAAGAGAGCACGAGGAGAAAAGATGCGTAAGAAAGGTGAGAAGGGTGCACCTACTCAATATCAGATCAAACGTGCACAAGGAGAAGCAATATCACCTGCACAACAGGCTGCAATCGCAATCTCTAAAAAAGAGAAAAGTAAAAATGAAGGTGGCATGAAACGTATGTCTACTGGTGACGGTATGGATACATTCAAGAAGAAACCGCCTAACAAAGAAAGTTATGCACCAGATGAGGGAACACCACAAGCAACAGAAAGAGCAAAGAAAATGACACCAGGCCAAGAAGGTGTTATGGACTTTTTAAAGAATGTGGGTAATACAGTAATGCATGGTACACAAAAAGGTAGTAAAAAACCAAGAACTAATACAAACAAGGGTAGTACTTCTGGAAGACAGAACAGTATTGCAAGTCGCATAAACTTTGGAGGCAAATATGGCAATAAGTGATACATTTAAGAATTTCACTGCAGAACATATAGACGATGTCTGTGAGTCGTGCGATTTATATGATGACTTAGAACTAGTAGAATCAGAGTATCAAGGTAAGAAGGTTACACTGAATAATCCAACTCGTGGTGGTAGTAAGAAGTTTTATGTTTACGTTAAGAACGAGAAGGGTAATGTTGTGAAAGTATCTTTCGGAGATCCTAATATGGAGATCAAACGCGATGATCCTGCTAGACGAAAATCATTTCGCGCCAGACACAACTGTGACAATCCAGGCCCAAAGACAAAGGCAAGGTACTGGTCATGTTGGCAGTGGCGCTCGGGAGCAAAGGTAGATAACTAATGAGCAGAATAAAAGACATAACAGTATTAATCATGGTAGTAGGTCTTATGGGATTATTAGGACTTATCGTGGTTGACGAATTCATGATGGCGTCAGAACACGGAGGCGAACTTGACGCTAATATAGTAGAACTGCTTCAAATGTCAATTACAGGCATTGTTGGCATAGTAGCAGGGTACATATCAGGAAAAGGATAATTTAATTATGGCGACAAAAGTGAATGAAAATACAGAGGTAGCATTACCACTTCGTAATATAATTAGTATGATTGCCGCGGCATCGATTGCAACTTGGGCATACTTCGGTATTGTAGAAAGATTAAACCAGATCGAAACAAACATCACTATGATGCAAGCAGATCTGGAATTCAATACCGAGTTTAGAATTAAGTGGCCTCGTGGTGAAATGGGGTCACTACCTGCAGATAGTGAACAATATATGTTAATTGAACACTTAGCGACTGAACTTGAGAAACTAACAGACGAAATAGAAAGCGGTCAAGCACCATTTGATCAACAACAGAAACTTACACTTGAGTTTTACGAGAAGCGAATAAACCAACTTGAAGCAGCGCACGAAAAAATACGTAACGATATAATGGACATGGTACACGAGATGAATGGGATGAAACCGAGTAATAAACACAACGGACACTAGAAATGATAATAGACGCATTCATTCTTCTAATGTGGTTTGGCAACCCCATGGAATTAAAAGAGTATACAGTTCGTGATGGATTAGGTGATTGTTTAAAAGCAAAAAGAACTATTGAAAGAACTTTACGTGGTGGTAAATCTACCGAATATACAGGTTCTGTTAGACTAGGTTGTAAAGAACTCAGAGTTAGAGTTAGTGATGATGGTCTATTCATTATAAGAGAATTCATGGATGCAGATCCAAAACAATTGAACCCATAGAAAGAAAAATGATGGCAGAGAATACAGATAAAAGACTAGATCGTATCGAGGAAAAACTCGATAAGATGGGTGAGGTACTTGTTTCTCTTGCTCGGTTTGAAGAAAAGATGGATGCTTATAACGATTATAGGGAGAAATCTTGGGAAAGAATGAATAGATTTTCATCTAAGTTAGATGATATAGAGAAGAAGGTTGACGATAACGCACGTACCGTCAACCTTATAAATAAAATAGTATACGCGGCAGTTATTGCCGCTGTTGGGACTTATGTTGCCCATATGTTAGTTTAGGAGTAAACATGTTTAAGAATATATTTAACGAGTGGGCATCTCGTTCCAACAATGTCCAAAACGAAGACTATGATTCTAAAAAGGATCATACTATGAATCCCACAAGTCATGTCAAGAAAGAAAAAGATGGCAAGTTTTGTGTGTACAATGTAAAAGGTGAAAAGGTCAAACAGTTTGACTCAAAGCCTGAAGCAGATGCATATGCAAAAAAGAATCACGATGCTCTGATGAAAGAAGCAATGGACGCAGTAAATAAAAATGCATTGAAGGGTAAACACAAGGATCGCAAAGACAAAGACATCGACAATGATGGTGATGTCGATTCTAGTGACAAGTATTTACATAAACGTAGAAAAGCAATTTCTAAATCAATGAAAAAAGGTAAAGACAAAGAAGGTGATGTAGAAATGAATCCTAAGTTGGATAAAGGATCAAAGGAGAATTCAGTGGAACAAAAAGAATCTACTATACGTGAAAAACTCCTTGCGGTGTTAGAAAATAAACAAACCAAAGGTGCAACTAAGCCTGAGACTATGGATGACAAGTTAAAAGGTAAGGGTGCAAAGGATATGGTTAATCAACCAAAAGAAGTTGATGACACCGAAGAAAAGGGGCATGATGATGCATCAAAAGCAGGTAAAGTAACGAAACCTGCGAAACCTCGTAACGGTGGTGATCAAGTAAGATCTGGTGACCAGAATGTTGTTAACAAAGTTGTAGACGCATTGAAAGGAATGAAATAATGATAAAACCTCCTTCATGGAAAAAAGATGCGGTTCCCACAGCAAAAGGGTGGAAACATCCAAAGACTGGTGAACTCTTACTACCTAAAAAAATATCAGAAGCAGACATTGCAGAGTACATGGGTACTGCAGTAACTTTGACAGAAGCACCTACTAGTGCACAAGAACATGCACAAGAACATGTAGAACCTATTGAAGTAATAGAAGATGATGTCCTAGAAGATATGTCAAAGGTAGAACTTGAAGAACTCGGTAGAGAACATGGTGTAGAGTTAGATCGTAGACAAAAGAAGTCAACCTTAGTAGGTAAAGTTAAGAACTTACTTTCATAATATATAAGTTTATAATGGACAATTTGACTGAATCTAATCTGCTGTTATATGCGGCAAAACATTATTATAACCCTCGGTTCTCAGACATTGATGAGTTCTACGAGGATTTGAAACGATTTAAATATGTAAAACGTTTGGTAAATCGATATCTAGATGATAAAGATCTTTCCGAACGTTTAATTTTAAATCACTTGATTGTTATATTTAATGCATTTGGGATCGAACACTCGGTCAATATGTTGAAAGTAAAATTAGACGAAAGGCACTGGCCAGTAATAAAACCATTTTTAATTTTTTTAAAATATATTACTAATGATCAACTGGTTGGAATCGAGATGGATGATAGAGTCATAGAAGCATTAAGGAAAATTTAATGGGACTGTTAAAGAAAGCAGCAGATACCGTATATGCTTTTCGTTTTATTCGTATGTTGGTACTAGACTGGAAAGACTGGGATGCGTACAAAGCAGGCATTATAGACGAAAATGGTAAGCGTGTCAAGAGTGTTAAAATTGATAACTTGGAGAAGAGTTCTACTTGGACTCCTTTCATTCGCTTGTGCGCTAACATTAAAAGGATCATATCAAAAGCACCAGGCGGAGGATCACGACTTGGAAGTTTTGCGGCAGCGCTCTATCTTATCAAAGAAAAGACTGGAATGACCGACAAGGAACTGAAACAAATATGTGAAAAGGTTGGAATAGAATCTCTAGATTTTTTAAATGAGAACAGTGAATGGTTTGTAGTAGAAGATAAACAGTTATCGCATGGAGTGTATAGAATAAGAGATTCAAAAGTATTGAACAGTACAATAGAAGAAATGTGTAATGCAAAAGATCAGATACGTATTCTAGAAGACTGTTATCCTATTGGTGATGTATTCGGAGTTGACATATATGAAGCAACTCATATGAGAACTAATCAAAAAGTATACGTTACTATAAGAGAGATTTACAAATGAGAAACCCACGCATAGGCAAACTTATTAATAAAATAAAAAACTCAGGCGTTGTAAAAACTGGTTCAATGTCTAAGGACGGTGATAAGAAGGTAGACGAATTGTCTATGACTAGAAATGATATGACAAAGTCTGGTATTAGAAAACCTACTGATACGGACAAACTCAAAAAAGATCTAGAGAGACTCAAGAAGGGGTTAAAGAAAGAGGCGTTTGCATCACGTAGGCCAGGCAATCAAATGTCTGACTTGTACAAGTTATACAACCTTGCAATGAAAGCAATGCCTGGATCTCCAAAACAAAAAGAGATAGTTAAGAAAATTGATGCACTGAGAAAAGAACTCAAGATAAATGAGGATGTTCCTACAGTCAGTACTGGAGATATTCCTAATCCAAAAGATACTGTGATGGGCCCAAGAAAGAAAAAGAAATCTCATACCTCATCAATACACGATAAAAGATATAAGAAATCATTAACAGGACAGGCAAAACCTGTATTGTTAAAAAGGTTTCGTGACTATTATGATGCAAAGGGAATAGGCGGATGAGTAGTCGCACCAGAGATCTTGCGAGGATCTTAGGAAAGACAGAGAAAGATAACCCCGACAATGATGCACTCAGTGTTGGTGGGGGTGGATCAGTCGATTATTTTACTTCTTTAGACTCTTTACCTGTAACTGGTCTTAAAGAAGGTCAACGTGCGTTTGTTGAAGCAAATAGTAGAATGTATCTATCTAATGGTGTGGGTTGGTACAATGCTTCGTTTGTAAACCTAGCACCCTATTTTGTAACCACACCTGATGCAACTTATACTATTACAGATTCTTCTGTACCTCTTGTTGTAACCGCAAAAGCACTTGACTCAGATAATCCAGATTCTTTAATATCTAATATAAGTTTTGCTAGTGACTCAGCACAATACATGATGAGATCTATTACAGCAGATTCATCTGTGTTTACTTTTACTCCTAAGAGTGCAGACAGTATTGGTCAAGAGGTCGCCGCAGGTAATCTAAATGATTCTAATGGTGATTTCATTTATACATTTAAGTGGACAGATGGTGTTAGTTTTGCAACTCAAACATCTACCATAACATACTCGCCTGGATCAACACCTTCTCAAGATGGTAGTTTTTATTTACAGGCGTCAACTGCATCATCGAATACACGAACTGCACAAACTATGAGCGCAGGTTCATTAGGGCCTCATTATGTCTTTCCACCTGATGCAAATAATGGGGGTGTTACTATAGGGTCTGGCAATGTTGCTCCAATGTATTCTTTTGTCATTCCAGGCACCGAACCATTTACTCTCAGATGTTATCAAGCACAAGGATCTGGTGGTGCTAACTCAGGTAACGGTGGAATGGGATATTACTTTGATGTAACAGTAACACCAATAAATCCAGATTCAAAAATATACATGAGACCAGGCCAACGTGGATACAAATCTTACCAAACAGAGAGTGACCAGACATCTGGTGGATCTGGTGGTCTTGGTCAGGTATGGATAGAAGACGCTACTTATACTGGTATGACTGCTAGTGATGGGAAGAATGTAAGACCAATTATACTTGTTGCAGGTTCTGGTGGTGGTAACGATACTAGGTATCAAGGTTCTACTACTTATGGAGCATCTTATACTTCGATCAGTACTAACAGTAATTTAGAAGGATATGCCTTTAGTAATACAGGTGGACTGTATACAAGGGGTGGTGGTAGCAGTTATGGTGGATTTCCAAACGGAAACTCTGGTGATGACTCTGTGACAACCACAACTAACGTTGCTAATGCTGTAAACACTACTTACTGTTCAAACTATTCAATGTCAAGTTCATACTACGCATACTACGCCAGTTACAGTGGAGGATCTTCAGGAAAATTTGAATTTGTTGGTAAAGTTTCATTATCATGAGTAGTAAGAATCGTGACATTGCTTCTTTTCTAAGTGGAACTGCAAGAACTAATAATATTGATTCTGCAGGTATTACTGGTATAGGTGGTGGTACTAGTGGTACATTTACCTTATTTGACACACTTGACTCATTACCTATGTCAGGTCTAAAAGAAGGTGAAGAGGCTCTCGTCCAAGAGAATAAAAGACTATACATTTCGAATGGGTCTGGTTGGTATAACACTTCAGTTTTTAGTCTTGCACCTTCTTGGGACGTGGAACCAAGTGGTGCTTATTCAGTTGCAGACTCAGTAACACCTCTAGTTGTAATCGCAAAGGCGCAAGACTCAGATACTGCTACTTTATTGGATCAAAGTTTTGCTAGTGATTCAGCGCAGTATATGGTAGATATTACAGTTGACTCATCTGTCTGGACTTTTACACCAAAGAGTGCAGATAGTATCGGTATTGAGGTTGCGGCAGGTAACTTGAACGATTCGAACGGTGATTTTATCTACACGTTCAAGTGGAGTGACGGTATTGATTTTGTTGCCAAAGAAGTTACTATAAGTTATAGTACAACTATTCCACCAAGTAATGCTACTAGTACAGGATTTTTCACTAGATCGCAAACGCCAACAGGTTATAGTGGTATTACAACAAGCAATCTTGGAGGTTCTGGTAGTTACCCTTGGTTATATTGTAACTCAGTTGCTTCTGCATCAGACGGATCTTATTACAAAATGGGTCGAGAAGCAAACTATGGTGAGGGTAGTTTTCTTATAAAAGTAAATGGTACTGGTACTAAACAGTGGGCAAGAAAGTTTGGAGTTGGTAGAAGAACTGACACTGGTTCTCCTAATTATACAACTGCTACTACAGGTAGCTACTACACTAGATGTTTTGATGTAGAAGTAGATGCAAATAATAATCCAATTATCGCTGGTTATGATGCAGGATATGCTATGAACCTGAAAGATACGGCAGGATCAGGAGTTCAAGGAAACTGGGGACATGTTGCAAAGTTCAATTCAAGTGGGAGTAGACTTTGGTCAAAAATAATAAAATGGAAAACTATACCTAATCCAAGTTATTATAAAGAACAAGAGTATATACATATGGCATTGGACAGTTATGGTAACATCTGGAGTGTATGGCGTATTAGACAATCAGCGTATGATGACACTCCTGTACAGTATAATGCTGAACAAATAGGTATTACTAAAATTAATTCTGATGGTTCTTTAGGGTTTTGTGGTTTTGCACCTCCTTCTGATACAAGTGCCGCGCATTATCCCTCAGATATAATGATTGATGCTAATGATAAAATGTATATTACATCTAGTGCAGGGGGTAGTAGTGGTTCTGGATCACATGCTCTAACAATGAAGTTTAGTATACCTCAAACTGGTGCTCCGACTTTAGATTATACTTTTTTGCATGGACAATTTGAAAGTTCAAGTCATCTCGATAGAGCAAGCAATATATCGATGTGTGGAAATTATTCTAATGATTTCGTAACTGCAGGCACGTGTAGACAGACAGATGTAAATAATGATGATCACGGTTACATAGTAAAACATGCAGGTAGTGATGGTAGTATTATCTGGGGGAAAAGATTAGATAGAACTTACGGTGATCAGGGTATATGGGGCATGGCAGTAAATGATGTAGGTACTGAAATAACGACTGCACAGACAGTGGCTAACCAAGGGTATACAGATGAGGTATACATAAGACGATTCTCTGCAGAAGATGGATCACAAATAGGTACTTGGTTGGCACAGTTTTCTGGATCAAGTCCTAATCACAACATGCAAGTTGTTCCATCATCTGGTTATCCTCAAACATCATATTGGTACAATTGGTTACAATCAGGGAATTGTTTAAAAACTGATATAAATGGTAATATCATCATGGCTTGGGGTATGAGTGGTGGAGGCGGTGGTTATGATCACAGACCAGCTATTGTAAAATTTCCAAAGAATATAACTGCAGGAACATATGGAGATTTAGTCTTGACCTCAATATCATCTCCAACTGATTACAATTATGGGGGAACTGAACAGACTTATAATACTTACAACACTATTACCGACAAGACAAGTGATTTTGAGAGTGTAAATTATAACAGTGGTACTTTTGGTGCTACGTTAGGTGTAGGTTCAATGTCAATTACTTCAACTGATGTTCAAACCATTACATAGATATATAAACTGTATGAAAGGAAAATAGAATGTTAAGTTTATTAGGATCTTTAATAGGGTTTGGTGGATCTGCACTTCCACAAGTCCTAGACGTGTTTAAGGCAAAGGGTGATCGTAAACACGAGATAGAAAAAATGAAAGCCATGGCAGAGTTGAAACAACAAGGCATGGACTTTGATATGCAGATGTACGACAAGATGGGTGCGGATAAAGAACACGCACGACTGATCGCACACGACACTGCAATCATGCAATCAACTGGATGGACATCTGTATTACAGAAATCTGTGAGACCAGTGATCACGTATGCTTTCTTTGGTTTATTCGCCGCAATAGAAATTACATTGTTGATGAATGCACTAGAAGTTGGTACACCATTTGATCAGGCAATACAGTTACTGTGGGATGAAGATACAAAGGCAATCTTTGCCGCAATCATATCATTTTGGTTTGGATCTAGGGCGGTAGAAAAAGCACGATCTAGATAATTTTTTTTAAAAAAACCTACATATTGTGGGTTTACAAAAACCTAAAAATGATATATAATATCACCATCTGAAAAAACAATCAACTAAAGGAATCGCAGTATGCAAAACCGATTTGCAGACACACGTGCGTTTTTGTCTGAGACAAAGTTCTATGACGGTTATTCGAGATTTAAAGACGAAGAGAATAACTATGAAACTTGGGATGAAGCCGTAGATCGTGTGCTATCAATGCACGAAAATACATATTCAAATAAATTAAATAAATTACAAAGTTATATCGAAGAAGCAAGAGTTGCTTATAAAGAAAAGAGAGTACTAGGTGCTCAACGTGCGTTGCAGTTCGGTGGTGATCAGTTAATGAAACACCAAATGAGAATGTACAATTGTACATCATCTTATGCAGATCGTCCAGAGTTCTTTGGAGAGTATTTCTATATTCTACTATGTGGTGCAGGTGCAGGTTTTTCCGTACAGAACCATCACGTTGCAAAACTACCAAAGATACAACAGAGAACGAAACAAGCAAAAGGTTATATCGTAGAAGATTCCATTGAGGGTTGGGCATCCGCACTAGACGTGTTGATGTCTTCTTATTTTGTGGGTGGTGGTAAACATCCAGACTATGAAGGTCGTAGAGTATTCTTTGATCTGTCTCAGATTCGTCCGAAGGGTGCAAAGATATCTGGTGGATTCAAAGCACCAGGCCCTGAAGGTTTACGTAGAACACTTGACAAGATCGAACACATGTTACAAGGTCTAGTCATGGATGCAAAAGAACCTATTGACATGCGTCCTATTACAGTGTATGATGTTTGTATGCATTCTGCTGACGCAGTTCTATCTGGTGGTGTTCGAAGATCCGCAACCATCTGTTTGTTCTCTCCAGAGGATGACGAAATGATGACTGCAAAAACTGGTAACTGGTTTATGGACAACCCACAACGTGGTAGATCTAATAACTCTGCAGTGATTGTTCGAGACGAAGCAACTCCAGAAACATTTGCCAAGATTATGGAATCGGTCAAGTCATTCGGAGAACCAGGCTTCTACTTCACAACATCAAAAGAACATACGACTAACCCATGTGTGGAAATAGGAATGTTCCCACAGTACAAAGGTAAGTCTGGATGGCAAGGTTGTAACTTGACAGAGATCAATGGTGGTATGTGCACAAGTGAAGAACACTTTCTACAAGCATGTCGTGCCGCCGCAATCTTAGGAACTATGCAAGCAGGATATACAGATTTCAAATTTATCTCAGATACATCAAAGAAAATATTTGATCGTGAAGCACTATTAGGTGTGTCCATTACAGGGTGGATGAATAATCCTAATATCCTTTTTGATGAAAAGATCCTAAAGAAGGGAGCAAACATTGTTAAGAAGGTTAATAAAGAAGTTGCTAGTATTATTGGGATTAACCCTGCTGCTCGTACTACTTGTGTAAAACCATCTGGTAACGCATCAGTTTTACTCCAGACCGCGTCTGGCATCCACGCAGAACACTCACCAATGTACATTCGAAATATACAGATGAATAAGGAGTCTGAGATTACACAGGCGATTGCGAAGTCCAATCCATTCATGGTCGAAGAATCAGTGTGGTCTGCAGGTGGGACAGATGTAGTTGTGTCTTTTCCAATTGTACCTAAGAGGGGTTCTATGTTCAAAGATGATCTCTATGGTGTAAAACATCTAGAACTTGTTAAGAAAGCACAAAAGTACTGGGTCGTTGCAGGTACAAACGAAGACCTATGTGCAGATAAAGGTATACACCATAACGTATCAAACACAATCATAGTAGATGATTGGGATGAAGTAGAGAAGTACGTATATAAAAATCGTTACTCTTTTTCAGGCATTTCATTCCTATCTCCAACAGGTGACAAGGACTATAACCAAGCACCTAATACACAAGTCATAGACGCAGAACAAATGGTTGCGAAGTATGACCAAGGTGCAATCTTTGCATCTGGTATGGTTGTTGATGCACTGAAAGTCTATGACAATCTATGGACTGCCTGTTCTACCGCAATAGGTATGGGTGAAGATCTTTCAATAGAGTCATCAGAAAACTCTGCAAAGAAAGACTGGGTTCGTAGGTTCGAAAGATTTGCACAGAACTATCTTGACGGTGATATGAAGAAAACTGAGTATTGTCTAAAAGATGCATATCTACTCCACAAGTGGGAAAAGATACAAAGTAATCTAAAACAAGTAGAATGGGAAACCGATCTCACAGAGAAAGTATACACAGATGTAGATACTCTCGCAGCTGCCGCATGTGCAGGTGGTGCATGTGAAATCGACTTCTGATTATATCACCCCATGTCGATCTGTCTGTAGATTGTCCAATGACGTTTGTGTTGGTTGTGGCAGAACTAAAAAAGAGATTTCGGAATGGGGTGGATATCACTACTATCAAAGAATGAAGATTATGAAAAGACTTGGGTACGGAACAAGAAAAGGCAAAAGAAGCAGTGGAAAAAGAATATCGAATAGAATGTGAAGAATGTGAATCCGTTACAATTGTATTGGTAGAAGATGGTGGAGCGCCTAAGTTTTGTCCAATGTGTGGGTATAGACATTCAGACATAGAGGACATTACTGAATCAGATACATAAGTGTATGTGGTATTATAAAGACAAAGAATTTAATGACACCCCTGAAGAATTTCAGGGGTTTGTCTACATCATTACAGATATAAATACTGGGAGAAAATATATCGGTAAAAAGAACTTCTGGAAACCAAAGATACTTCCCAAAACAAAAAAGAGAAAACGAAGAGTCAGAACTAGAACAGAGTCTGATTGGAGAAGTTACTTTGGATCAAGTGAAGAAGTAAAGATATTAGTAGAAGAAAGAGCCGAAGATTTTAAAAGAGAAATTATAAGACTATGTAAATCAAAAGGCGAAATGACATACTTTGAGATGAAAGAACAATTTGATAGAGACGTATTATTCCGAGAAGATTATTACAATGAGTTTATAGGTGGGAAGATTCATAGTAAACATTTAAAAGGAATATCAAATGTATGAATACAAAGCAAAACTTGTGAAGGTAGTCGATGGCGACACGGTTGATGTTGACATTGATCTTGGTTTTGGTGTGTGGTTAAAGAACGAGCGTGTACGTGTTATGGGAATCGATACACCAGAGTCTAGAACACGAGATAAAGTAGAAAAGATCTTTGGACTTGCCGCAAAAGATCGAGTAGAAGAACTGATAAAGAAAGACATGATACTCAAGACATTTGCCGCAAAAGACGGTGAAGATATGAAGGGTAAGTTTGGTCGTATTCTTGGTGACTTTATCATTGGAGACAAGATGCTTACTGAGATCCTAATAGAAGAAGGACATGCAGTAAAGTATTTTGGTCAGAATAAAGCAGACATAGAACGTGGTCATTATGCAAACCGAAACAAACTTATGAACGAAGGTGTTGTAAGTTCGAAGGAAGTACAAGAAGCCGCAGGTTGATGTTAGATCTAATTTTTCAATCATGGATAGATGTGTTCTTTTTGATTTGGGTATCAACATTAGTGGTAGTTCTTTTTTTACCATAGGGTTGACAAACCTATTATAATGTGGTACAATTGTGTAAACAATTAAAAGGTGAATTATGATTATTGTAGATTATGGTGGACTATCTGCCGCAAACGTTGCAATCAATAAAGAGAATGATGAGAATATGATTCGACATATGATCATCAACTCTTTACGGATGTATCGTAATGCGTACAAGGCAGAGTTCGGTGAACTAGTCATTGCTTGTGACGGTAAAGACAACTGGCGCAAGAAGTACTACAAACAATACAAAGCAAATAGAAAGAAAGCACGTGACAAGTCTGGACTAGACTGGAACGAGGCATTCCGTATCATCAACAAGGTACGTGATGAGATTAGAGAAAACTTTCCTTACAAAGTAATACATTTAGATGAGTGTGAGGCTGATGATATTATCGGTACACTATGTAAGAATACACAAGAGTTTGGTGAGTACGAGAACGTAATGATCGTATCTGCAGACAAAGACTTCTTACAACTACAGAGGTACAACAATGTTCGTCAATATTCACCACTACTAAAAAAAGAGTATAGAGAAACAAATCCTCATGTAGGTCTCACCGAAAAGATACTCACTGGTGACGCAGGAGATGGAGTGCCAAACGTACTCTCGCACGATAATGTGTTCGTGGAAGGCGAAAGACAGAAACCACTATCTCGCAAGAAGAAAGACACAATGATAGATCAGTTATCTGGTACTGATACAAGTTATCAATATTCTGATTGGTACAGAAACTATCAACGCAATCGCACGTTGATTGATCTAACATATACACCGAATCATATACAGGAAAAAATAATCCAACAATATAAAGATCAAGATAAATGGTCGCAGAAGGGTTTAGTACTTCCTTATTTGATAAATAACAATATGAAAATGATGATTGAATCCGTTGAGGAATTAATATGAAGACAAAATATATTTTTGAGGTTTTGCAAGAGATTGCTAAGACCAAGAAAAAAAATGATAAGATTAAAATTTTAAAAACCCATGAGAGTTGGGCATTAAAAGATGTTATCAGAGGTTCTATGGACAAATCCTTGAAATGGATTATTCCAGACGGTGAACCTCCATACACTCCTGCAGAGGCACATAACCATCCCACAGATCTACGAAGACAGAATAGTAAGTTCAAGTATTTTGTTGAAGGTATGGAATCAAAAACTCCTCAGTTTAAAAAAGAGAGAATGTATCTCTTGATGTTGGAAGGTATACATCCACAAGATGCTCAAATCGTTATCGATATGGTAAATAAGAAAACGCCGAAAGGACTGACGAAAGCAATTGTTGAGGAAACATTCCCTGGCCTTATTAAAGGTTAGCATCCAAGTATTCATAGTCGCCTTTTTAATTTTAACACTAACTAGAGTGTGCACATTCGTGTACGCTCTTTTTTTATAGGAAATACAAATGGTAGTAGCTCAAATAGAACGTTTGAAAAAAGACTCCGAAGAACTAGACGTATATGCTAAGAAACTAGAAAAGAGAGGACAACTAACAAGAGCAGAGAAGATCCAAAAGAAGAGGGAATTTGTATTGAAAACGATAAGAGAAATTAATTTAAAATAAAAAAATAACTGTTGACATATTATGTAAATACCTGTATAATAAAGCTAAGTTATATGGGGGGAGTGAATACCATGAACATTTTTATACTAGATCACAATCCTAAGATTGCGGCACAATCACAATGTGACAAACACGTTGTCAAGATGATTGTCGAATCTGCACAGATGTTATCTACTGCACATCGTATACTCGATGGTGTAGAAACTAAACGTCCATCTGTATCAGGTAAGACAATCATCAAATACTACCAACTACAGAATCCACATATGGAAGAGGTTCTGTACAAAGCAGTACATCGTGGACATCCTTGCACAGTATGGACTATGGAATCAGTGTACAACTATCGTTGGCACTATGATCACTTTTGTGCCTTACTTGACGAGTATACTTATCGTTACGGTAAAACCCATACTACCGAAAAACTAAAATACTGGTTGGTCAAACCACCTAAGAACATTCCACATGTACCAATGACAGACTTCAAGCTTGCAATGACTCACGAACCACAGTGTATGCACGAGGGTCAGACAATCAGGTCGTATCGAGAGTACTATCACACAAAACAGGATAGGTTCAAAATGGTATGGACTAAAAGAGAACAACCTAGTTGGTTTATAAATAAATGTGCATAGGAGACAATGATGCCGATTTATAATTTAAAAAGAATATCCACTGGTGAAGAGTTTGAAGTGACTATGTCTTGGAACGAATTGCAAGAGACTTTAAATGTAGATCCAGATCTATTTCAGATGTTAAGTACACCAAAGTTTGTGACGGATACAAAAGGTACTCTATCACGAGCAGGATCTGATTGGAGAGAACATCTAGGAAGAATTAAAGATAACTCTGGTAGAGGTAATACAATAAAGACATGAGTAGTAATAGAGCTAAGGCGTTCTATGATGATTTGTATGAATTTGAACCTCAAACAGAAAATCAGAAGAAAGCATATGATGCATGGGATGAAGGTGATAACCTAGTTCTTACAGGATCTGCAGGTACAGGTAAAACATTTGTTGCACTGTATCTTGCAATAGAATCTATGTTAGAAAAGAATACACCTTTTGATAAAGTAATCATTGTCCGTTCAATAGTTCCCACAAGGGAAATGGGTTTCCTGCCTGGATCTGTTGAAGAAAAACAAGAAGTGTTCGAAACACCGTACAAGGCAATTTGTTCTGAATTGTTTGGTGTGTCAGGGGCCGCATTCTATAATAAGATGGTCACTGCAAACCAAATACAATTTATGACAACGTCTTTCATTAGGGGACTAACGATTGACAATGCCATAATAATCGTGGATGAAATGCAAAACTTAAACTTCCACGAACTTGATTCTGTTATCACACGTGTAGGTAACAATTGCAGAGTCATATTTAGCGGAGACTATCTCCAGTCGGATTTTAAAGATCCTGCAGAGAGGGATGGTATCCAGAGGTTCTTACGAGTCATGGAACAACTGAAGAATTTTAGTGTGGTAACTTTCGGTTGGCAGGACATAGTAAGATCGGACTTTCTTCGTGACTATATAATGACGAAGGAAATGTTAGGAATGAGATAATGAAATACTTACAAGCAATCATAATGATGATGTTCGCATCTGCAGCTGCCGCCACAGAAGTGTCAAAAGATATTGTTCAACTATACGGCAAACCTGTACCTTGTGGTGACGGTGGTATTGCTCTTGAAATGTGGAACCAACTATACAAAGATGAAATGCAACCACTACTAGGTTTTAAGGGCAATGCATTTAGAACAGACGGAAGCAAACATGATACTATGTACTTCGTAATGTACGATGCAAAGGATCAACAGATTGCAGTCGTAGAAAAGATGCCTACAGGTGGTACTTGTCTAATTGCAGGTGGAACTGGTAATGTTTCATTTGATCAGGACTTTTTAAACAAACTCATTGTGATGGGACAGATGAAAGATTTCAACTAATGAGGAGTTTTCAACATGAAAAAATGGATCTTGGATATATGGATTTGGATTCGGTTACATCCAAACGAGGTCGTTGCTATCGTGATCCTAATGGGGTTGAGTATCCTAGCGTTACAACCGTCCTAAAAATTCTTAGTGAGGACTCTATACGTAAATGGAGAAAACGTGTAGGTGATGAAGAAGCTAACAAAGTCAGTAGTCGTGCGAGTTCTCGTGGAACTCAGGTGCACAGTATAGTAGAGGATTATTTAAACAATGCAAATACAAAAGACTATTTCCCACATGTTAAGCAGTCTTTACAGAATCTGCGGCCAATACTTGATAAATCTATCGGAAGGATCTTTGGTCTCGAAGTTGCTCTTTTTAGTAGTTATCTTGGTATGGCTGGTCGTTGTGACTGCATAGCAGAATTTGATGGTGTACCATCGATAGTAGACTTCAAGACATCACGTAGGGAAAAGAAGAAAGAGTGGATCTCTAGTTACTTCGCACAAGCATCTGCGTATGCAATTATGTTTGAAGAACGAACAGGTCTATCAATACCAAACACTGTCATTGTCATGGATGTTGATGAAAGTAAACCTATAGTATTTAAAGAACATAGAGATAACTATGTCGATCTTCTGTTGGATACAAAAGCAGAGTACGATAGAAGACAACTTTTTTTCAAATAAATTAAAAAAAGACTTGACAAACGAATCAAAGTGTGTCATACTATATCTGTAATTAGAGAGGATATATTATGCAAGATTGGTATCGTAAGATTTATGCGTCTGTTGAGAAGGCCGCAACTAACCCAGAAAACATCAATGATGATGGTACTGTCAATTGGGACTTTGTTGACTCTGACTGTTTTATGGAGTATCAACCTTCTGACAAATACGTAGACATGTATTACTGTCAGTTCTCAGAAGCAGTGAATGAGTATCTCAGGAAAGATTTACCTTTTGGTGATGATGAACCTGATGAGTATGAACCTACCATGTTATACATGTGTGAAAAAGAAATGCAATTTGAGGAGGTTGCGTAATGTTAGATCCAAAATTAGAAACAAAGTATTTTGCACCTAAGTTGAAAAAAGACTATGAGTATTTTGCGAAACAACTAAAGGCGTTTGAGAAAAAGAAAAAGATCACGCCTGGACTTGGTTGGGCAAAAATGCTTTGCAGACAAAGAATGACCGAGATCGAAATGGTTCTCGAACCTCTGGGGTTTGAAGTATGAATACAGATGCTACTTGGTCACAAATGGATGAATGCCTCGTCATACTCGCAGAAGAGTGTGCCGAGGTTATACAATGCACAAGTAAAGTGATGCGGTTCCCAGAAGACGATGAGAAGAACCGCAATAGACTAGCAAAGGAACTTGGTGACCTTCAATGTTTGATTGACCTTACTTGTAAACATGTTGAAATCGATCCTGCAGAAGTTGTTATGTGGTCTAATAAGAAAGTTGAAAAACTAAAACGATGGAGTAATCTTATAGAATGATATACTTAGATATGGATGGAGTCATTGCTGACTTCTTTCGCGCATTTGCGAAGAAGAACAATGTCAACCACTGGAAAGAAATAAAGGACTATAAGAGTGCTCTTGATGACCTCAAGGGTACTGGTTTCTTTTTTACATTGCCAAAGTTTACACCACTTACTGATCAGATATATTTACTGGTCACTCAAACTGCTGAACAAAACAATATGGAATGGGGTATATGTTCTTCACCATTGGGTGGAGACGAACACAATTCTGCGTATTGGAAACGTAGGTGGTTAGAAGATACTGATATGATGCCTAAAGTAAAGAACCTAATCTTTACTGCAAACAAACACAAGTACGCAGAAACATATGGTGACGGTGGGCCTTCCATACTGATAGATGATAAACCTGCAAACATACATAGATGGGAAGCAGCGGGTGGTATTGGTATTCGTTTTCAAGCAAATCAAGATGATTTCGAATATCTAAAAGAAGAACTACGGACTGCAATAGAGATTAGAGATAATAGAATGTTAGGTTCAACAAGGGGTCATTAATTGAATATATTCCAAATTCTAAACTTACGTACTGAGTTTGATGAAATTACCAGAGACTATACAATGAGAGAAAATAATTCTTGTATAGATACTATTGAGTGGTTTATCGGTAATGGGTATAGATCCAACCGACTTCGTAATGGTTACAAACGTGCAAAACAAATTGCACAAGACATTAAGGAGTATTCTAATGGCCCCAAAGACACTTGAAGAGGGTTCGAAGTATGCACACTTTGACAAAGATGGTGATGGAGTAATAACTGATGAGGAATTTATGTTGGAACGTGAAATGATGAGGGCAGAAAATGAAGACGCAAAAGAGGATCAGATCAGAAAAATGGCATGGTTCGCACTTTGGGGACTCTTGGTTTATCCTCTTGGTATTATCGTTGCAGATGTTGTTGGGTATGAAACTACTGGAGAGTTACTCGCAGATATTGCACCTACGTATTTTGTTGCAATAGCAGGTTTAGTGGGTGCATTCTTCGGTGCACAGGCATACACAAAAGGAAAATCAAATGGTGGAGGAGCTCCTGCGCCAAGACCAAGAAAATAGATTATGAAAAATTTAATATTTCAGTATTACATTCCGTATGAGAATTTCGATGCGGATATGGGTGGGGCAGAAATGCCAGATTGGGCACACGCAGGAATGCGGAGTGCACAAAAATATGCAAAGATATGTGACGCGGAGTATGAGTTGAGTCATGATAGGTATCTAAAACATTTAGATCCTAGACTCGACTCGCTCCGTTTATTTTATGATGAGTACTTTGATCAGTTCGATAATATCCTATGTCTTGATCTGGACATGTTGATATCCACAAAAGAAAATTTATTTAAAAAAGAAATTGGTGATGTCGCAATGGTTCACGAACTCGGTGTATTCACTGGTGGGCCTAGGAACTGGATCAAACGTGTGATGGATGTTCCTATGCATCGAAGAGGTATCATTGCGTATGGTAAACACTTGTTTGGTGGAGACTGGGAATTCCCCAAGTCTGTATTATACCCACAAGAAAGATTCAGATATCTCAACGGTGGATTGCAACTGTGGACTAAAGAAGGTAGACACAAGGCAAGAGAACACTTTACGTCTATAGATGATTATGTTCTACACACCAGATACACAGAACAATGTTATATCAACCTACAATTATCTCAACCTGTATTCAACGTTAGAGAACTGGATACTATGTGGAATAGAATGACATACCAGTGGCCTAACAATAGACCAGATGGTAAGATAACACACTTCCTACATAGAACAAAGTTTGAAATGCCTAGATTAGAAAGTGCAGGGTTTAGCATATGACAACTACTATCGTTGCAGAGATTCATGATAAGAGAATATACTCTTGGTACTGGTGTCCTTTACTACACAAACATGAGGATCAGAAGTTTGTCTTCTGGGGTACTTCACAGTTTTCTTATGAGAACGGAAATGTGGAATGGGCACACACCTTTCAAGATGCATTACAATTTTGGAACAAAAGAGGTGACAGTGACCAGATCGTTATAACAAATCAACATGCAGTACCTACGTATAAGTTTATGACACTTGTACCTAAGATAGGTACTCGTAATGAAATGATTATTCCCAAATGGCAAAACCAAGAAGACACTGAAACTGAGAGACCAAATACCTTTGCTTGTCATGCGACTAGATATAAGGGTGAGAATGAAAAAGATTTTATCTTGAAGAATGATCCCAAGATAAGACATATTAGTTCTATGTACTACGTGAGGTAACAATGAAAATTATGGTATTAGGAGCTGACGGTTTTTGCGGTTGGCCAACATCACTAAAACTTGCGAAAGAAGGTCATGACATCATCATGATCGACAATCTAAGTCGCAGGAAAATAGATAGAGAGTTAGAGAGCAATTCTCTAACAAACATACATTCAATATACAGTAGACTTAAAGTTGCACAGGACTTGGGTTATAGTATGTACTTTATAAACTGTGACATAACAAACTACAAAGAAATATCTTCGTACATGTTGCAACACGTTCCAGATGTGGTCGTTCACTTTGCAGAACAACGTGCCGCACCATATTCTATGAATAGTGAGAAAGAGAGAAGGTATACTGTAGATAATAATATAATAGGAACACACAATGTACTTAATGCTATCGTTGATCACAGTCCTAATACTCATCTTGTACATCTTGGGACGATGGGCGTTTATGGATATAGCAAAGAGTTTGGAGCAATCCCTGAAGGTTATCTAAACGTCAAGATCAATTCTACACAGAAAGATACAGACATTTTGTATCCAACTAATCCAGGCTCAGTCTATCACATGACTAAGTCGATTGACCAGTTATTATTTCAGTTCTATAATAAAAACTGGGGTATCAAGATTACAGATCTACATCAAGGGATTGTCTGGGGAACACAGACGGAAGAAACAGAAATTGATGAACAGTTAACAAACAGATTTGATTACGATGGAATGTATGGAACTGTACTCAATAGGTTTATATCACAGGCAGCGACTGGTAATGAGATTACAGTATATGGTACTGGTGGTCAGAGACGTGCGTTTATTCACATACAGGACACTGCGAAGTGTGTACAACTTGCTGCAGAGAACCCACCAGACTCAGATAAAGTTCGTATATTCAATCAGGTTGCAGAGGTTCACTCAGTAAAAGATCTTGCACTGATGATGGAGAAACTATATCAGGCGAAAGTAAAGTTCCTAGATAATCCTAGAAAAGAACTTGCAGAGAACCAATTAGAGGTAGACAATACTGGACTCAAGAGTTTAGGATTCGAACCTATCAAACTGTCTAACAGACTTGTTGATGATGTACTATACATTGCACAACAGATGAAAGACAACATGAAGAAAGAAAACATATTAACTTCTCCGAGGTGGTAATGAGAACTGTAATTTATCAATATTATGATGGTGAAACTACTAGTGGTAACGAGGCTGGTAGAAGAGCAATGGATCAATATGCAACTAAGATTGGATCTGAATATATCTACGAACAAGATCCATACTGGAGAGAAGATCTAGGTAGATACTCTCCACACTACGGAACGTTCAAACCTATCTACACTGATGAGTTTTATGAGTTTGATTATCTCATGTATGCAGACACAGATGTGTTTCCACGTGAGGGTCTAGATGAAAACATCTTCGAAGAGTTTGCCGCAACAGGTGCGGATGTAGGTATCTGTGAAGAATGGAATGCACCAGAGGCGCGTAAGAGATACACAATCGGTGGTGGTATCAATAATGCAAATGATGAGAAGTGGTGCGACACGATCAAAGAAGTGTATGGTGCAGAAATGCCTCGCACTAAAAGTGGTCTACCAAAAGTGTACAACTCTGGTATGATCGTTTGGTCTAGAGAAGGTATGCAGAAAGCACGTGACCAGTTTCTCAAGTTTGCATCATTCCAAGCGGTGGTAAAGGGTGCAGGACTACCAGACTTCTATACTTGTGATCAACCGTATATACATGCGATGTTAGAGATCTGTGATTTCAACTGGGTTACAATGCCTTATAAATGGAATTCATCTGTACACTATGATCCAGGCCAGAGAAGTTCACCGAGACCTATACTGGATCTACGTGACGAAGACTATAACTTTGTACACATACAATTAAATGGTGCAGATAACTGGGATGCAGATAAACTACACAGAGTTACGAACTTACCGACAGAGGAATGGTTTCTATGAAAAATATAATACTACAACACTGGAACGGAACAAAAACATTTTGGGTAGCGAAGTGTGAGAATAGTATTAAAAAATATGCAAATGATATTGATGCAGACTATGAACTACTAGGTGGGTTTCCTATGGGTGATTGGTTTCCAAACTTTGACACGAAACCTTGGTTAGTGGTTCAAAAACTTTTTATGTTAAATGAAAAATACGATGAATATGATAATGTATTATTATTAGATATGGACATGCTTTATACTGGTGTTATTGACGATATCTTTAGTCACGAAGGTGTTGGTCGATTGCACAGGAAGGGTATGACCGAAGCAAATGCAAGTAAGAACGGTAGGAAGTGGCCTAAGTTATACAGGAAAGGTGAACCTATGTTCTTTGGTAACTGTTTAAAGTTTACTAGAGAAGAAAGAATTAACTTGCGTAAACACTTAAAAGATGATATAATACATAAAAGTATATCAGATGATGGGTTACCTCCCAATGATGAAATCATAATGCATCATCTGATAGTTGAGAGTGGCGCATTGAAGGATAAGAAAGAACTGCAGTTACCACATGCTAGATTTTGTGATCTACCAGAAGAAGCTGCTCACAATGCGACACTCTTACATTATTGTGGAAATAGAAAAAACCAGTTATGAAAAATATAATACTACAACACTGGCATCCTAGAGAACCTAGTAAACCCACGCCTATGATTGTAGAGAAGAGTATCGAAAACATATCTGCATATGCGAAACGAATGGGTGCAGAGTATAAACTTATTGACGGTCAACCGTTCCAAGAAGGATTGCGTGAACAATGTCAGAAGTGTGCAGGTATCAATGAAGAGTACGATGATTATGATGTTGT
>Ga0181369_1000024_pt1 | contig 45200 bp, 55 predicted proteins | sample LowvirmetaG_8_FD_130088 | JGI IMG/M metagenome (GOLD analysis project Ga0181369, IMG submission 130088) | Marine viral communities from the Subarctic Pacific Ocean - Lowphox_04 viral metaG | ecosystem: Environmental > Aquatic > Marine > Oceanic | place: Subarctic Pacific Ocean | collected... | reverse complement strand
GCCTGTATTGCTGTTTTCATAACGAAAGCAGAATACTCAGCACCCATGCCAACCTCTTCAAGTCGATTGATATACTTGATAATGTTGCCAATGTTTTTGTCGCTAGCTTTTGACGCTAGTGATTGACAAAGAGCAAAGACAACATCTGGACGATCAGGGATAGGTGCAGATGCAGGGTTCTTGATGATGTCATCAACATCACCGATCTCATCATATACCGCGAGAAAGGCAAAGAACTCTGCCGCTACAGCCGCGCCAACCAACCCTGCTACAGCATTTCTGCGTTGTGCTAGTGGTAAGCTTGCATTGATGATTAAGGCAGTGCAGACCTTATCCCATGATCTGGGCGTAGGCCATACATCCTCATCAGGGTTGAACGCATGTAAGGCGGTAGGCTTGAAGCCAATAAAAGCACAGACTTGTTCGCCTCTTTTGCGCGACATCATATGACTGATCCAATCCCAATGGTTGGCCTCAACTGGCAAGAACATCAACCTGTCTTTGAGATGGCTAGGCATCTGGTTTGTACCTGCGCGGTCAGACGTTCTGTTACCTGCGGCAACAATCACCCATGTGTCGGGTATATGCCAATCGCCAACACGATGCTCATTGATAATCTGCGCCGCTACGTTTTGGTTGGCGACAATAGCTTGTGGTATTTCATCAAAGAACAGTATACCGTGCGTACCCTCTTCAGGCATCCAATCAGGTTTGATCCTGATCATTTTAGTTTTGTCGCTGTTTGGCAAAAGCCAACCTGCAATATCCTCTGGGGAATATTGAGCTAGGCTAAAAATGTTACAGCCAAAATCAACACCGCGTGTTTCGCCAAGACGTTTTGATAATGCCTTAACCGCTTGAGTTTTACCAAGCCCTGCCGCGCCGACCCAATAGGGTACAAGTATCTCTGACTCTGCGACCTTGCTGCGATAATCTAATTGGTGAATTAATGCATTCTCTGAGAGAATGCTTGCTTCTGATAATCTCATTCTGAACTTCCTTACATGATTTTTTAAGACGGACAATTATGATAGAAACATACTTATCCAAGTGATGATAAGCACGAGCGACATTGAAGCGCCCATGCCGTGTGCAAAGCCAAACGCATAATCTACACGTTTGGCCTCTTTTTGTTGTCGGATACTCATGCCGCTAAAGCATCTAGTGATGCGTTAACTGTATCGTTTTCGACACCGACCTTAGCGCCTGCTTTTTTGGCGGCTTTAGCATCGCGGTATGCAAATCTCTCTGCAATAGCTACCGCCAACTGATCCTGAAAAGATTGCAGATCCTCATCTGATAAGCCGTCTTTGTATACTGGCTGATCTAGATCAACTTTCTTTCCCTTCACAGTTTTCTGAGTAACCAAGTGACCTGACACTTTGCGTACCATTGCGGCCACAGCGTCAACTTTTTCTTTGCCAAGCGCGGCTAAGTTTGATTCTGTGACTACACCATTTATTGCTAGGTGTTCGCGTATAGCTGACGCGGTTGCATTGTCGCCTGATGGTAGCTTGTCCTCATCTTTTGACACGACATTGAAATGCTTGACGGCTTTGAAACTGTTTTCATAAAGACGTTTTGCTTTAGCATCAGCGCCCTTGCCATTGCCAAGAGCAACACCAATTTCGCCCTTGATTGCAAGCACATCCTCACGGTACAGCTTGTTCTTTGCGTTAAGCTTACAGCCGTTCATTACAGCAATGACCTCAGAGTACATTGCTAGGTTGTAGCTTTCGCCTTTTTCTTTCTCGACACCGATTGCGTTTTTAGTTGCAGAATAAGCAACATAAGCGTCTGTTATGTTGTTTGTTGCTTCTATTGAGAAAGATACGTTTGATACTTTAGCCATTGTTTGGCCTCCTATTGATTGATTGAAATGTTGGGGTTATCGGCATACTGCCGCCATTACAGCCCCGAAGGGCTGCAAGTGAAGTATTATGCTGCTTCCTTTTCTTTTCTTTGATCTGCTTCGTAAGTGCGAAAGAATTTTGCTACTGCTAACTCTTTTATTCTGTTTTGTATTTCTACTAGCTCTGCCAGTTCGTTGGCATCTTTACTTAGCCAACCGATTTGATTAACGCCCCAAGTCCAACGCTCGACAAATTCATCTAAGCCTATTTGTCTATCGCCATTGTAGTCTGAAACTTTCACTGTAATTGAATTGCTCATGATGGTTCCTTTCTAAATTAAACCAAGACTATAGCCCCAAAGGGCTACACTCGTTAATTTAACTTTTTATATTACAGGGTTAATTCCTCGGACTGAGCGTGTCGGGTGATCGAGCAATTTTGTCTGTCACCGTGAGCCTATTGGCGTAGCTTGTGAGCCTATGATGAGTACGAAGGGGTGGGGACGAATCAACCCGAATCAAAAACCCTCGGTACATGACCTTAATGACACCTTATGAAACCTTATGCAACCTTAAAGTTTAAGAAAGTTCAAATGAACTAATCGGGGTTCGAGCGTGTATATATTTATACGGTGTATTGTGGGGGGCAAACGTACCCTTTTGGGGGGTAGACGTACCTAATGCAATGAAAACAATGACTTAGCAGAGAGAAGTGCCGAAATGTGAGAACATAAGCGGAACATATGTGTACATTTTGGCAAAGAAAGTTTCATGAACTATACCTTATGAAACCTTAGACCCTCATCAGAGGGGCTTATATTGGCTATTAGAGCTATTTCTTGATTTGTTCTGGATAATGGCTATGTTTGTTCCAAGTGAATTAAAAGGTTTGAGCAATGCCAAAAGATCAAGATCAAAACCACGATAAAGGCCAAGCGCCTAGCGTAGTTGTGCCCATTACAGGGAAGACAAGACATAGAACACCCAAGAACAATAGAGGTCTAACAGATAAACAACAGGCATTCATTGAAGCCATAATAGAGGGTAACAATATAAGTGATGCCTACAGGCAGTCTTACGATGCCAGTAATATGAGTAATGCAAGCATACATGTAGAGGCTTGTAGGTTAGCAAAGAACCCTAATGTTTCACTAAGTTTAGATAGATATTATAGTGATATAGAGAGTAATAACCGCTTGATGTCGCTCTCCCGAAGAGATCGTGTGATTTCAAAACTGGAACAGGTTGCGCTGCGAGATGGTGAGGCTGACGGCACACAAGTCAGAGCTTTGGAGCTACTAGGTAAATCTATGGGTCTATGGATTGATAAGGTAGAGACTGAGGACAAGACAGATCGTAGTGAACAACAGCTAGAAAAAGATATTGAACAGAAGCTGATTGCTCTAGGGATTAAATAGTTCATTTGAACTTATAGTATACACGATTGACTTGGTTTTGTAGTGCCTGATTTGCTGAGTAAATGACTGCTGTGATAGTAACCCCACCTACCCCCGACACCCCCTATACAGGGACGGGTATATGATCTGACATACATGGTGTTCCACACAAACAATTACTAAAAACTTTCAAATACCCCCCCTATATTACACATAAAATTTTCAAAGGTTGCACTATAGTGGAGAGAAGCTTTTTCTCTCTTTTTTTAACCTAAAAATAAGGAAAATATTATGTCGTATACTATTATAAAAGGGCTTTCTTTGCCTGAACCCAAGAGACGTTTTACTAAGGGCAGCAAGTTTGATGCTGTCCTTACGAGTTTTGATGTTGGTGACTGTGTTAAGTTCGAGAGTAAGGGTGAAGCTTCTTATTTCTTAAAGAAAGCACAGGACATTGGAATGGAAGGTGCTATGCGTACTATTGATAAGTATTATTACATTTGGAGGACTGTGTAGTGCCTCCATAACCATTAGCTTCTTTCCAAGCATTTATTCGTTCCCAGTCCCTTTCTGCTTTTAACGAGTTTGCCTTACTGTTGCTGTGCCTGCAGTCATCGTTGGGGCTTGCTCCGCATTTGGGACAGGGTTCGTTTAGTTGTCTTAGACTATTCATAATTTCATCTCCCTAGTATATATATTATATATATATATTATATATTAATATATCTCTCTCTTAAAGAGAGAGATTATATATATATTAATTATTATATATATATTATATACTATACGCGGATGTTATTTATCCCATTTCATCCACGGTAGGTGTTGCTTTCCCACTCAGCTGCGGCACCTACCACTTGGGTGGAGGATACGATGGAACACGGTAAGATACTTGAACAGCTAAAAAAGCTTCCTTTAGAAGCTCAGGCAGATCTTCTTGCAGATCTTGAGCAGTTAGAGGAGTTAAAAAACAAAAAGAAAGCTACGTCAGAGTTCTTGGCATTTACAAAAATGATGTGGCCTAGCTTCATTGGGGGCAGGCACCACAAAATTATGGCTGAGGCTTTTGAAAGGGTAGCTAGGGGGGAGTTGAAAAGACTGATAATCAACATGCCACCCCGTCATACCAAGTCAGAATTTGCATCATATCTTTTGCCTGCGTGGTTCTTGGGGCAGTACCCAGAAAAAAAAGTTATACAAACAGCCCACACTGCAGAGCTTGCAGTTGGTTTTGGTCGTAAGGTCAGGAACCTGATACAAGGGGAAGACTTCAAGAAGGTTTTTCAGGGAATAGATCTATCGTCAGACTCAAAAGCTGCGGGTCGTTGGAACACAAACAAGCGAGGTGACTACTTTGCGATCGGTGTTGGCGGTGCGGTAACGGGTAAGGGTGCCGATCTATTGATCATAGATGACCCCCACAGCGAACAGGACGCTCAACAAGGGCAGTTTAACCCCGAAGTGTACGACAGGGTCTACGAATGGTACACATCTGGCCCTAGGCAGCGTCTACAGCCCGGTGGATCGATCATCATTGTGATGACTAGGTGGTCAAAAAGAGATCTAACGGGGCAGATCATCAACAAATCTGCTGAAAGAACAGGTTCTGATGAATGGGAGGTCATAGAGTTCCCTGCACTTATGCCTTCGGGCAAACCATTATGGCCTGAGTTCTGGAGCCAAGACGAATTAGAGGCAATTAAGGCTGAAATTCCTGTTGGGAAGTGGTCTGCACAGTACCAACAAGACCCCACATCCGAAGAAGGGGCGTTAATTAAGCGAGAATGGTGGAAAACTTGGGAAAAAAGAGACCCACCCCCCTGTGAAGCGATTATTCAGTCTTGGGATACTGCGTTTTTGAAGACAGAACGCTCTGACTACAGCGCTGTAACCACATGGGGTATATTTTATCACCCAAATGACACTGGGGAGATGGCCCCAAACCTGATTATGCTGGATGCATACAAGGAAAAGCTAGAGTTTCCTGACTTAAAAAAGGCTGCATATGACAAATACTGGGAATATGAGCCAGATCAGCTCGTAGTGGAGAAAAAAGCGTCTGGTGCGCCTCTAATTTTCGAGCTGAGGGCTATGGGACTACCCGTGACAGAGTTCACACCGTCAAGAGGGCAAGACAAAATCGCTCGTGTAAACGCAGTATCTGATCTTTTTGCTAGCGGTGTGGTGTGGTGTCCAGATACTAGGTTTGCAGACGAGGTTATAGAGGAAGTAGCGTCATTTCCTGCAGGAGATCATGATGATTATGTTGACTCTATGTCTCAAGCACTGATACGTTTTCGTCAGGGCGGATGGATAAGAACATCCACTGATGACTGGGATGATGAGCCAAGTTACAGAAGACCAGTAGAATATTATTAAAAGTTCTGTTACAATGACACAAGAACTTTTGCAAAGGACAGAGCATGGCAATTGAAAAGCAGATGACCCCCTTCGAAGTGGAAGATGACGAAAAGGAAGAAGTTGAGGTTGAGGTTATTAACCCTGAAGCCATATCAATGGAAACCGAAGATGGCGGCATCATTATAGATTTTGAGGGTGAAATCTCTGACAAGGCCACTGGCGGAAACCATGATGATAACTTAGCAGAAATTTTAGAAGATGATGATTTGCAGTCTATGGCTACGGAGCTTTTAAGCGATTTTCAGGCAGATCAGGACTCAAGATCAGACTGGGCTAGGGCGTATGTCAAAGGGTTAGACCTTCTGGGCATGAAGGTCGAGGACAGGCAGCAACCGTGGGCTGGGGCTTCAGGCGTCTTCCACCCAATACTCACGGAAGCTGTCGTCCGTTTTCAAGCACAGGCTATGGGAGAGATATTTCCTGCTTCTGGACCTGTTAGAACAAAAGTTGTTGGTAAGCAGGACACAGACAAGGTTGCTCAATCCCAAAGAGTTGAGAACGAAATGAATTATCTTCTGACTGAAGAAATGTCAGAATATCGAGACGAAATGGAGCAAATGCTTTTCAAGCTACCCATAGCAGGGTCTGCGTTTAAAAAGGTTTATTACGATCCCTTGATGGAAAGACCTTGCTCGATGTTTGTTCCATCTGAAGATTTTGTTGTTTCTTACGGTGCATCAGATTTACATACATGCCCAAGATATACGCAAGTAATGAAAAAGACAGCAAATGAAGTCTTACAGCTGCAAATCAACGGGTTTTATCGTGAGATAGATATACCAGATCCTACACCTGATTACTCTGATATTAAGCAAAAGTACGATGAGTTGGACGGTGAGGAGGCGATCATTGAAGACGATGATCGCCACACAATACTAGAAATGCATGTAGACATAAACATGCCTGAAGAGTTCGATGACCCAGATGGTATAGCAAGACCGCATGTTATAACGATTGATAAAACATCATCTACAATTTTAGCGATTAGAAGGAACTGGTACGAAGACGATGAAAAGAAAAAGAAACGTATGCATTTCGTTCATTACCGATACCTACCGGGTTTGGGATTCTACGGCACGGGACTTATTCACCTCATTGGAGGATTGGCAAAATCAGCCACCTCAATACTACGACAACTTATTGATGCAGGTACGCTATCGAATTTACCTGCGGGTCTTAAGGCTCGCGGTCTCCGTATCAAAGGTGATGATGCGCCTCTTATGCCGGGTGAGTTTAGGGATGTGGACGTACCGGGCGGTGCTATACGCGACTCAATTACATTTATACCTTATAAAGAGCCATCAAGCGTACTATACTCGCTACTCGGAAATATCGTTGAAGAAGGCAGACGGATAGGCTCAGTAGCCGATATTCAAATCGGTGATTCAAATCCACAGGCTCCAGTAGGATCAACTCTAGCGCTTATGGAAAGATCAATGAAAGTCATGTCTGGGGTTCAGGCAAGACTACACGCAACTCTGAAGAAGGAACTTAGGATACTGGCAAAAATTATACATGATTTTATGCCATCAGAGTACGCCTACGAGATAGAAGGCGAGTTTAGTAGAACAGAAGATTTTGACGATAGGGTTGATGTTATACCTGTTTCAGATCCGAATGCCGCTACAATGTCACAAAGGGTGATGCAATATCAGGCAGCTTTGCAGTTAGCGCAGCAAGCGCCACAGTTGTACGACATGGGTAAGCTACATAGACAGATGCTAGAAGTTTTAGGTATTAGTGATGCAGCCGACATCATTAAGCTACCGGATGACATCAAAGCAAAAGATCCTGTGACCGAAAACATGGCAATGTTGAAGCAAGAGCCTGTTAAGGCGTTTATGTATCAAGATCACGAAGCGCATATTCAAGTTCATATGGCTGCTATGCAAGACCCAAAAATACAACAGATTGTAGGTCAGTCTCCGTTTGCTAGTGCTATACAAAGCGCAATGTCTTCTCATATCACAGAGCATGTTGCGTACCAGTACAGAAAAGAAATACAAATGCAGCTTGGTGTGGAGATGCCAGACGAGGATCAGCCACTTCCAGAGGATACAGAACAAGAAATTTCCAGACTTGCAGCTCAGGCAGCTCAAAAACTACTTGGCAAAAACCAAGCAGAAGTTGCAGAGCAAGAAGCAGAACAGGCTGCAAAAGACCCTCTTACTCAAATTCAACAGAAAGAAATTCAAATCAAAGAGCAAGAGCTTATGCATAAAATTGATATGGATAAGGCCAAACTGAAGATTGATGCTCAATCAAAAATGGGTAATCTTGAGATACAGGCTGAAAGAATTAAATCAGAGAACAAACGTGCTGGGGCTTCTATTGGTGCCAGAATTGCTACTGATTTGGACAAAGAGCAAAGAAAAGATAAACGTGAGGGAGCTAAACTTGGCCTAGAGATAGCCAAGGAGCTTGATAAGTCTAGTGAGTGATCCTTTAGTAGTTGTCATTAAAAGCAGGATAGCTGAGTATAAAAGTTCAATTGAACTTTTTCTTGCTGAGGGCGGTGCTAAAACGCAAGAAGATTACTTTAAGCTTACAGGAAAATACGAGGCGTTTAGAGTTTTAGAGAACGATTTATCAGAAATTGAAAAAAGATATATTGAAAGCTAAAAAAAATTTGTTTAAGTTCCAATTATTCGCGGATAGGCCGCGCAGGGCAACGGTGAGCCTTTAAATCACTGCAATGGGTGTAATATGGTTGCGACAGTAAAAGTCGATAACACGAAGGTAAATGAAGACCTTCAAGCAAAACTACCAGAACCTACGGGATACAGGCTTCTGATAGCACTTCCAGAGATTGACGAGAAAACAGAGGGCGGAGTATTTATGCCTGATGGACTTCGTAAAGACGAATCAACAGCGTCAATTATTGGATTTGTAATTAAATCAGGTCCAGATGCTTACTCGGATAAAACGAGGTTTCCTAACGGAGCTTGGTGTAACGAAGGCGATTTTGTTATTTTCAGATCGTATTCTGGCACTAGGTTTAAAGTTCAAGGTAAAGAATTTCGTTTGATAAACGATGACACTGTAGAAGGTGTTGTTGATGATCCAAGGGGGTACACAAGAGCATGAATAAGGCAGCAGAACAAGATGTTGATTTTGATGCAACTGAAAAACAAGATGTTGATGAATCTCAAGAAATACAGGTTGAAATAGAAGATGTAGCTTCAGAGACGGAAGCTCCTGTAGAGGCACAAGAAGAGCCAAAACAAGAAGCCGATGAAGATGAGCTTAGTTCTTATAGCGAAAGCGTTCAAAAAAGAATTAAAAAGTTAACTTGGGAAAAAAATGAGGAAAAGAGGCGGGCTGAGGAAGCAAATCAGCTTAAAGAAGAAGCTGTTACTTTTGCTCAAACTGTTTCCGACAAGTATAATAATTTAAATAAATCTTTTGAAAATAGTCAGGGTGCGCTTGTTGATCAGGCAAAGGGCAGGGTTGAGTCTCAAATTGCTGAGGCCAAACAGAAGCTAAAAGATGCTCATGAAGTAGGGGACACGGATGCCCTTGTAGAGGCTCAAGCAAATCTTACAAACCTTCAAAACGAAAAATTTAGGTACGATAATTACGTCCCTAAAAAACAGGAAGAGGTTACGCCTCCGCAATCAGTACCAGAAAAAGCGCAGCAAGAAAAAGCAAAACCACCTAAAGAAGCTATGGATTGGCTAGAGGAAAATCCTTGGTTTCAGGCACAAGGCAGGGCAAATCAGGCCATGACTGGTTATGCACTTGGTGTACACGCACATTTAGTTGCGACTGGTGTTGAATTAAATTCAAAAGAATATTATAGTGAAATTGACAGTGCTTTGAAAGAAGCATTTCCAAACAAATTTGGTGCTGTCGCTGTGGAGCCAGCGTCACAACAGCCCAAAGCAGGCAACGTGGTAGCCCCTACGTCTAGAACGTCTAAAAAGCCACGCCAAGTGAAGTTGTCTCCTTCTGCAGCCGCACTCGCCAAGCGGCTTGGATTAACAAAAGAACAGTATGCGGCGCAACTATTGAAGGATAATGGCTAATGGCTGAAAGAACTCCACGCACTACAGAAACAAGAGAAAAGACAGAACGTAGAAAAGGCTGGTCTCGACCATCAGCGCTGCCTACCCCCGAACCACAGGACGGATTACACTTCCGTTGGATTCGCACAGCAACTTTGGGTAACAGTGATAATACTAATGTTTCAGCTCGTTTTCGTGAAGGTTACACTCCAGTTAAGGCTCAAGATCATCCTGATTTAAATGTCGTGTCTGATATCGATTCAAGATTTAAGGACAACATTGAGGTGGGTGGACTACTTTTATGTAGTATACCTGCAGAGATAGCGGAAGAGCGTACTCAGTATCAACTGGATCAGGCTCAACATGCACAAGATGCGGTGGATCGTAATTTTATGAGAGAAAACGACCCTCGTATGCCTGTGTTGAACCCTGAACGTTCGACCAGAACTTCATTTGGAAAGTAACCCTTTTAGGGGAGCTTTCTACTAAACTTGGTTAGGAGAATGAGCAAATGGCTACTACAGCAGCTCCCTATGGCCTCAAGCCCGTAAAACGTGCGGATGGTCAGCCCTATGCAGGGGCAACTTCTGAATACCTAATCGACCCAGCTGGCGAAGCGACTAATATATTTTTTGGTCAAGTCGTTCACTTGGGAACCGATGGGTATATCGCTCTAAGCACCGCAACTGGTGCGGATGGCACTACAAACGCTCTACCGACAGGTACAAACCTGAAGGGTTCATTAGGCGTTTTTGTAGGCTGTGAATATCAAAACGCGGAAGGTCAACAGATCTTTAGTCAATACTATCCATCTGGCACAGCCAATGGTGGTGCGATTAAGGCTCTAATTGTTGACGATCCAAATGTTCTCTTTCAAGCACAGCTTGATGGAGCAGCAGCACAAGCAGATGTGGGTCAAAACACATTCTTTGCTGCGGCACAGTCAACGTCCACAGGCAGTACATCGACTGGTAACTCTACTTCCGCAATGGAAGCAGACTCAGTGGCAACAACAGCAGCTTTTCGCATTGTGAGCTTTGTTTCACCTGCGGCTGATGCGTTTCCAGATGTATTGGTTAAATTCAACCCCGGTTATCATAGCATGTCTAGTGCTGTGGCAGTTGCGTAAGGAGACTGAATAATGGCTATTTCTCGCGCCCAGCTCCTTAAAGAGCTACTTCCCGGCCTAAACGCATTGTACGGCTTGGAATACGATCAGTATGAATCTGAACATTCAGAAATATATGAGACAGAAACTTCAGACAGAAGCTTTGAAGAAGAAGTCAAACTGAGTGGTTTCGGGGCAGCTCCTGTGAAAGCAGAAGGTGCAGCGATTTCATACGATAACGCACAAGAGCATTATACTGCTCGATACAACCATGAGACCGTTGCAATGGGTTTCTCTATCACTGAAGAAGCGATGGAAGACAACTTGTACGACTCATTGTCTGCTCGATATACAAAAGCACTAGCTCGCGCTATGGCTTATACCAAGCAGACTAAGGCTGCAGCTTTGTTAAACACAGGTTTTACAAGCTTTCAGTCTGGTGATGGCGTTGCATTGTTTGCTACTAACCACCCAACAGTTGGTGGCGGTACAAACGCTAACAAGCTCGCAGTTAATGCAGACTTGAACGAAACTTCGCTAGAGCAAGCAGTTATTGATATTGCAGCGTTCACAGATGAACGTGGTTTATTGATTGCAGCTCGCCCTCGCAAGCTAATCGTTCCACCTGCCTTAATGTTTGTGGCAACAAGATTGCTGCAGACAGAGCTTCGCACAGGTACAGCGGATAACGATACAAACGCATTGCGTTCGAATGGTTCTATCCCTGAAGGATACCGTGTGAATCACTATCTAACAGATACTGATGCGTATTTTATCACTACAGATATTCCAAACGGTATGAAGCATTTTGTTCGTACCTCGATGGCGACATCTATGGACGGTGATTTTGATACAGGTAACGTTAGATATAAAGCTCGTGAGCGTTATTCTTTCGGTGTTTCCGATCCGTTAGGAATTTTTGGTTCCCCCGGAGCATAAAACGTGGTATAGAGTATTTATCCCCCCAAGGGATATTTACTTCTCCCGGTAAATATAGGGGCAGCTTGCAGTAGTTGCCCCTTTCTTTTTTTAAAAAGTATGTTATTATTTTTTTGAGGGCAACATTAGCCTTGCAGACAGGACACTCCCTCACCTGACGTTGCACAGACTGCTAGGCGAAACCTTGTGCAAAGGGTATTTATTATGGCATCAACTACATTTTCAGGCCCAGTGACATCTTCTGATGGTTTTATTGGGGCAATCACATTAACAACTTACACTGTTGCAACTTTACCTGCGGCTGCTTCCTCAACAGGAACTATGGCGTATGTTTCAGACGCTTTAAAAGCCTCCGAAACAACAGGTAACGGAACAGGAAACGTAGCTTTCTCTGACGGTTCAAATTGGATTCGCGTAGATACTGGCGCTGCTGTTGGCGCATAGGAGATAAATCATGAGTAGATTTCAACCTCCTAGTGTTGAAGAATTAGCTTCTCGTGGATTGGGGCCAGACGGCAAGCCGTTAAAAACCTCAAAAAAACGAGCTAGAAACGATGACGGCACTTTGAAAGCAGACGATCCTTCTACACCTGATGTAAATGAGGCGTGGGAAGAAGAGCCTGTTAAAAAGCGTGGTCGCCCTAAGAAGAAGGGATAATTTATGTCTAGCGATGTAAAATCTAAACGTGTAACAGCCACAGGATCACTCTCAGTTGGTCCAGCTAGAATACGTCAAATCCACATACTGACTGCCTCTAGTCCGGGAAGGCTAACCATTACTGATGGAAGTGGTGGAGAAACAGTCTTGGACATAGACACAATGTCGTCTACATCAGGGTCTATAAATGTCCCAAGTGATGGCATTAAGGTGGGTGATATCCATGTTTCTGCAGCAACTAATATAACAGCAGCAACTATATTCTATAATTAGTGCTATGGCTGCTAGAAGTAAGGGTACAATGAAGGGTCATACCATCGGTGGAGGGCAAAAGCGTCCTACCAAAAAAGGTGCTGGTATGACCAAAAAGGGTGTAGCTAAGTACCGAAGAGATAACCCCGGTTCTAAGCTCAAAACCGCTGTTACAGGTAAAGTCAAAAAGGGCAGCAAGGCATCTAAAAGAAGAAAGTCTTACTGCGCTAGATCTGCTGGTCAGATGAAGAAGTTTCCTAAAGCAGCAAAAGATCCTAACAGCCGTCTAAGGCAGGCTAGAAAAAGGTGGAAATGTTAAATGTCTCTATATAAAAATATCGCTAAAAAAAGAGCTAGAATCAAAGCTGGCTCAGGTGAAAAGATGCGTAAAAAGGGAGCTAAGGGCGCACCTACAAACGCAAACTTTAAAAGAGCGGCTATGACCGCAAAAAAGAAACCAACCAAAAAAAAGAAAAAATAGTAGGTCATGCGTAATTATAGAAAGGAGTATGACAACTACCACAAATCTCCTAAACAGAAGAAAAGAAGAGCTTCTAGAAACGCTGCAAGATCTAAGATGGCTGCAGCAGGAAAGGTAAGAAAAGGTGATGGAAAGGATGTTGATCACAAGAATGGCAATCCTCGTGATAACTCTAGAAAGAACCTTAAAGTAAAGACAAAGGCAAAAAATAGGAGTTTTCCAAGAAACTCTAAGGCCAAGAAACGGTAGGACAAGATGGCAGTAGTTACCCCAGATTTACCTGATTTATTTGAAGAAGCTTTTGAGCGAGCTGGCTTAGAGTTAAATACTGGCTACGATCTTAGGACAGCTAGAAGAAGTTTAAACATAATGCTTCTTGAGTGGCAGAATAGAGGGTTAAATCTGTTTACTATAGATTCAGGAACTCTGTCTTTAACGGAGGGAACCGTATCATATGATATGCCTCAAGACACTATAGATCTTATAGAGCAGCATATACGGACAGGCAGTGATAATGATCAAATAGACACGAATGTTGAAAGAGTTTCTGTATCTACATACGCAAATCAGTCCAACAAAAATACTACTGGTAAGCCAACTCAGGTATATGTTCAAAGACTTTCTTCTTCTACAAAGCTAACCTTCTGGCCTGTTCCAGACCAAGACTACACTTTTGCTTACTTTAGATTGAAAGGCATAGACGGTCTTTCTTCAGGGGCAGGAACAGTAGCTTCTGTACCTCCTAGATTTGTGCCATGTCTTACAGCAGGATTGGCGTACTATATAGCAATGAAAAAGCCAGAAGCGGCCTCTAGAGTAGTTCCATTAAAACAAGAGTACGAGTTTCAATTTGAGCTAGCTGCAGGGGAAGACTCAGAGTCTTCGTCTATTAAGTTTGTTCCTTACGATACATTTATGGCAGGTGGTTGATGGGTTCGGCTAGAGCTAAATATGCATTTGGGTTCTGCGACAGAACAGGAACAAGGTATCCTTTGGAGGATCTTGTTGATGAGTATAGAAACGGGTCAAAGACTGGGTTAAAAATAGGAAGAGATGTTGTGGATGCTGACCATCCACAAAACTTCCTAGGCAAGCTAAAAATAAACGATAATTTAAATCTTCCATTTTCCAGACCAGATAGCGCTCTTATAGCAAGCAGACAGCTTTTTGGTTGGAACCCAATATGGAACCCAGCTCAGTATGCAATAACATCAGTAGGTAAAGTGAAAATAGTAATTTCCTAGATTTGATAAATTAAACATGTTAAAATAAGTTCAATTGAACTTTAAGACCTAAAATTAGACCAAAGAAGAAAGGATGATAGTATGCCTCAAGGTGCTGGAACGTATGGATCAAAAAAAGGAAGACCTCCTAAAAAGAAAATGGGCGGAGGATCTATGAAACCTGTGCCTGCAGGTAGTAAAGGATTGTCCAAGTTGCCAACAGAAGTTCGCAACAAAATGGGTTATATGGCTTATGGCGGTTCTACCAAAAAAATGAATATGGGAGGAACCTGCAGAGGAATGGGCAAAGCTAAGCAGGGCGGCAAGTACGGTAGAATGGGGTAAGTTCAAATGAACTACACAGAGTTAAGTCAAGCTATAACTGACTATACCGAGAACACTGAGTCCTCGTTTGTAGGAAATATACCTACATTTATACGTCAAGCAGAGGAGAAGATACTTAGACAAGTTCTTATACCAGAGCTTCGAAAGGCTTCTACAGGTGCTACTGTTGCTAACTCTCAATATCTTGCCAGACCATCTGATATGATTGCTGTGTACTCTATAGCAATACAAGATAGTGGAGGTAACTGGGAGTATCTTTTAAATAAAAATGTTACCTTCATAAAAGAGGCATATCCTGCAGACCCGAAGTCTAGGCCAAAATACTACGCGCAGTTTGTGGGTGGAACTAGCACGACACCGGGCTTCTTTATATTAGGGCCAACACCAGATGCTATTTATAGTGTGCAAATAAATTATTATTACGATCCCCCGTCTATCGTCAATGCAGGAACAACTTGGCTGGGCGACAATGCTGAGACAGCCTTGTTATACGGTTCTTTATTAGAGGCGTACTCGTATATGAAGGGTGATGCTGATCTTATGGCTCAGTATAGGGAGCAGCATAGTTTAGCAATGCAGGCTTTCCAAAAGGTTGGAGGTTTGCTACAGCAAGATGGCTACAGAAATGGAGAGGAGGGCTACGGCCCTAATTGATAAATGTTTAAGTTTCAAGTAGATGTACCAAAAGATCCGATTGTCAGCATTCAAACTACTGACAAAAGAGGATTTACACCTGATGAGATTGCAGAGAGGTGTGTCGGAAAGCTTATAGATGTTTCTGATGGCGCTCATCCTGCTATAAGAGATCAAGCAAAAGCGTTTCAAAAACACATGGAGAAGGTGGTTGCATTTTATATGCGAGAAGCTATTCGCAGTGACCGAACAACCGTGTATAATGCCCTTATCGATGCAGGGCATCCTAAACTTGCCGAACTAATAAGGAGATTATGATATGGCGTTTACTGGCAACTACATGTGTACGTCCTTCAAGCAGGAATTGCTGACAGGTCAACACAACTTTACTACAGGGCAACATTTGTTTAAATTAGCGATGTTTACAAACAGTGCTTCTTTTAATGCCGCAACTACTGCGTATACAACTTCTAATGAGGTTTCTGGATCAGGGTACACTGCAGGTGGTGGCAACTTAACCAATGTCACACCTACAACAAGTGGCACGACAGCTTTGACTGACTTTAATGATCTTACCTTTACGACAGCTACGGTCACAGCTAGAGGCGCTTTAATATATAATACTCAAACAAATGGTGGCAGCAATACTACTGATACTGTTGTCGTTTTGGATTTTGGCTCTGACAAAACATCTACAGCGGGTGATTTTACTATTCAGTTTCCAACAGCGAGTGCCTCAGACGCGATTATCCGCATAGCGTAGTATCGGAGGTGGCACTGTGGTTACCTTCGCAGACAGAGTAAAAGTTAATACCACGACCACTGGAAATGGCGATATATCTTTGGGACAAGCCGCAGTGGGCTATCAAACTTTTGCGGCTGCTGGAGTGTCGGATGGTGATGAGGTTAGATACGTCATTGAGGATGGTACTTCTTGGGAGATAGGAGCAGGAATATACAACTCAACTGGGACCACTCTCACCAGAAGCCTTACATCCAGCTCTACAGGTTCTCTCCTTAACCTGACAGGAAATGCAGAAGTTTTTATTAGCCCCTCTGCTGCAGACCTTGTTCTTTCTAGCAACGCTTACAACTCAACAAAATTTACTTCTACCGCAGGTCAAACCACGTATACTTTGAATTATGTTGTGGGCGCTGTTGATGTTTTCTTTAATGGAGCAAAGTTAACTGGTTCGGACTATACAGCGACTAATGGGACATCAATCTTGCTTTCGGACGCAGCAGACTTAGACGATATAGTAGAGGTTGTTGAGTATGGTATATTTAATACTAACCTTTCTACTTTTGGTAATAATTTTAATTTGCCCTCTACAGATGGAACAAGCGGTCAAGTTCTTGGCACAAACGGAAGCGGAACATTAAGTTTTATAGATGGGGGTTCAGGGGGAGGAAGCGCCAGTCTGGACGCTATAACAGTTATACCTTCAAGAACAGTTACATCTAATATCACAGTTAGCTCAACACAAAGTGCTTTCTCTGTTGGTCCTATAACTATACAAAGTGGTGTAACTGTAACCGTTCAATCTGGCGGTAGATATGTAATGATATGAGGCTACTATGGTTAAATCAAATAATAGAAAATTTGGCGATGTAGGTGGTGCAGGAGCCAAAGATTTTGGCGCAAACCCACTATTATTCGCAAATGTGTATGCAACTGAAGCTGATCTACCTTCAGCAAGCACATATCACGGTATGTTTGCACACGTTCACGCAACAGGAAGAGCTTACTATTCACATGCAGGTAATTGGATTAAATTAGTTGAAGAGGACAGCTCTGGGAATATTGCCGTAACTGGTACAGTAGATGGGAGAGATGTTTCAGCAGACGGAACCAAATTAGACGGAGTGGAGTCTGGAGCTACATCAGATCAAACAGCCGCAGAAATACGAACCCTAGTTGGTAGTGCTACAGATAGTAATGTTTTTACCGATGCAGATCACACAAAACTAGATGCCATTGAGTCTGGAGCTACAGGTAATCAAACAGATGCAGAGATAAAAGTAGCGTATGAGAATAATTCGGATACAAATGCTTTTACAGACGCGCTTCAAACTAAATTAAACGGCATAGAGGCTAGCGCAACTGCTGACCAGACGGCTGCAGAAATAAGAACTCTTGTTGACAGCGCCACGGATAGCAATGTCTTCACTGATGCGGATCATACTAAATTAGATGCTATAGAGACTTCTGCTACGGCTGATCAGACAGATGCAGAAATTAAAACCGCATACGAAAACAATAGCGACACTAATGCCTTTACAGACGCTTTTGAAACAAAGCTTACAGGCATAGAGACAAGTGCGGATGTTACTGATGCCACCAATGTGGCTGCTGCAGGCGCTGTTATGGAAGGCGACACCACAACGGCAAGTATGAGTTTTGTTGTTGATGAAGATGATATGACATCAGATTCAGCGACCAAGCTGCCAACTCAACAATCTGTCAAAGCTTATGTTGATACACAGCTTGCTACACAAGATGCTTTAAGTGAGCTTTCTGGGGACTCTGATGATATAACTCAGGGATCTACAAACCTGTTTATGACAACCTCTGAAAGAACCAAGCTTACAGGTATAGAGGCCAGTGCTACGGCAGATCAAACAGACGCAGAGATAAGAGCGGCAGTAGAGGCGGCTACAGACAGTAATGTATTTACTGATGATGACCACACCAAGTTAAACGGTATAGAAACATCTGCTACAGCAGACCAAACTGCTGCTGAAATACTTACAGCAATAAAGACTGTAGATGGCCCAACTTCTGGTTTAAATGCCGATTTATTAGATGGTAATGAAGCTACATATTTTCTTAACACATCTACTGTTTTTGGTGGAGATGCATCTGGAACTTATGATGCTATTGTAATAGCAGATGACAGCCATAATCATATTATAAGCAATGTAGACAATCTTCAAACAACACTTGATGCAAAGCTGGCTTTGGCTGGCGGTACGCTAGCTGGAAGTCTTGTTTTACATGCAGACCCTACTGCATCATTACAGGCGGCTACAAAGCAGTATGTGGACACTATTGCTTCTGCAGGATTACATTATCATCAGCCTGTTCGAGTTGAGCATCCAAGCAACCTAAACGTTACATATAATAACGGTTCGTCTGGTGTCGGAGCCACACTAACTAATGCTGGGTCAAATGCAGCCATAGAATTGGATGGTGTCACTCTTTCTTTGAACGATAGAGTTCTTGTCGCTAATCAAACCAATCAAGCGCACAATGGAGTTTACAAGGTAACCACTACTGGTGATGGCTCTACCGCATGGGTCTTAACAAGGACTACTGATACAGACAGCTATGCTCCTTCTGATCCTGATGCGTTTGGTAAAGGTGACGCATTTTTTATTAAAGAAGGAGACACAAACTCAGGTCATTTGGATGTTCTCAGCACATCAGGAGCTATTGTTTTTGGGACAACCAACATAATTTTCTCAGAAGTAGCAGAAACAACTGTATATGCGGCAGGAACAGGGCTTACACTTAGTGGTACTACCTTTTCGGCAGATCAAGCAATTGCTACTACAGCAACTCCCACTTTCGCAGGGCTAACCGTAAATGGAGACATAACCGTAACAGGAAATGTTGATGGTAGAGATGTGTCAGCGGATGGAACCAAATTAGATGGTATTGAATCGGCAGCTACAGCAGACCAAACTGCTGCTGAAATAAGAACGCTAGTCGATAGTGCAACAGACAGCAATGTTTTTACAGACAATGATCATACCAAGTTAGACAATATAGAGGCTAGCGCAACAGCAGATCAAACTGATGCGGAGATAAAAACTGCCTATGAGAACAACAGTGATACTAATGCTTTTACAGACACTTTGCTTAGTAAGCTTAACGCAATTGAGGCAAGTGCCACTGCAGATCAATCAGCGTCTGATATAGAGGCAATTGTTAGTCATGATAATTTACTAGATTATGTAGCAAACGAGCATATTAACTGGACTACAGATCAGGGCGCTACCAATATACATATTAACAATATAGTGGCGGCTAGTAATTCAACTAGTGGACTTATGGCCTCTGCGGATAAAGTAAAGCTAGATGCCATAGAAAGTAATGCTACAGCAGATCAAACTGATGCAGAGATAAAGACAGCTTATGAAAATAATAGTGATACTAACGCTTTTACAGATACACTTTTATCTAAATTAAATGGTATAGCTTCCAGTGCTAATAACTATACACACCCCAACCACTCAGGGGAAGTAACAAGTACCGCTGACGGCGCGACTGTGATAGTAGATAACGTTGTAGATGAAGCCAACTTAAAAGTAAGCAACAGTCCTAGTAATGGTTATTTCTTACAAGCTCAGTCAGGCAATACAGGAGGTTTAACTTGGGCCGCTGTATCTGCAGGGTATGCAGATAGTGATGTAAATTCACACCTCAATCAATCTTCAGCAGGAAGTAATCAAATACTTTCTTGGAATGGAAGTGATTATGCTTGGGTAGATGATGCTAATACTACCTACTCAGTAGGTGATGGAGGGCTAACTCAAAAGAATTTTACTACTACACTTAAAAATAAGTTGGATGGCATTGAAAGCGGTGCTACCGCAGATCAAACAAAAGCTGACATTGATGCGCTAAATATAGATGCTGATACTTTAGATGGACTAAATTTACATACTGGTAGAAACGATGAAGCAAATAAAATTGTAAGAACTCAAGGAAATGGATATGCTCAGTTTGGCTGGATTAATACTACATCTGGTACAGCAGGAACTATTGACAGGGTATATTGTTCACAGGATGGTTACATAAGGTATTTATCACCTGCAAACTTTAAGAGCCAATTAGGTTTAAACAATGCAGCATCAACAGGTAAAGCCATAGCAATGGCAATGGTATTCGGATAGGATTTAAGTATGGCAGCACCAAATATAGTAAATGTAACAAGTATCTTTGGAAAAACTGTAGGGTCTACTTTAAACACAAGTACTACCACTAATATTTTAGGGTGTCCTTCCAATAAAGTACTAAAAATAAATACAATTTTTGTATCAAATATAGATGGCTCTAATGATGCTACTGTGACATGCTTTTTTTTCGATAACAGTGCTAGCTCCAATAGAAGTATAGCAACTACTGTAAATGTACCTGCCGACAGCACATTAGTTTTGTTGGATAAAAATACTTCAATATATTTAGAAGAGTCTGACCAGATAAGAGCTGGAGCTAGTTCAAACAGTGATCTTACTATGGTTATATCTTATGAAGAAATAGATGACGCATAGGTATTCGAATGAGTAGGTGGCGTAGCAACGGTAGCATAATAGGCGGCGGAGGACCAAAAGATTATTCTGAAAACCCAAATGGGGTTTGGGATATCACTGCTCCTTATTTAAATTTAAACGTACCAGTATCTGGTGGGGCGCAGTTTAACGCTAGTTCAAGCGACTATGCATGGATTGTTCCTGCCGGGGTTACATCAGTAAGTGTTTTAGTAATTGGTGGTGGAGGCGGTGCTGCTGGTACTGGGTCTAACCGTGGTGGGGGCGGCGGTGGAGGCGGTGGTTTAAGTTATATGAATAACTTCTCTACAACTCCGGGCACAGGATGGACTGTTAGAGCGGGTGTGGGAGGTCTTGGTGGTAGTAATAATCAAGCTCAAGGAGGTGTTGGGGGGCAATCTTATTTTTGGAACAATACTAAGTTACTTGGGGGCGGCGGTGGTGGAGGCAGTGCTGCTCCATCAAGTGGTAGCGGATTTTCTGCTTCTGGAGGATCTGGAAATAGTGGAACCCTATCAGAAGGTGGAGGAAACGGAGGATTTGGAGGAGAATCTAATTACAACAACGCTGGAGGAGCAGGCGGTGGTGCTGGAGGGTATTCAGGTAATGGCGGTAACGGTGCTTCAGGAAACTCTAACGTTGGAGGAAGTGCAGGCTCTGGAGGCGGTGGAGGCGGTGGGAATACAAACTCATCGAATTGCTTTGGTGGTGGCGGAGTAGGAATATTTGGAGAAGGAACAAGCGGAGCATTCGGCGCAAATGGAGGTTCAGGAGGAACTAATGGTGTTTCTACCAACTTTGGTTCTGTTGGTGGAGCGTATGGAGGCGGCGGCGGTGCTGATGATGATGATTTGACTGTAAGCGGTGGAAATCGTTCTGGTGGGGGAGGAGCTGGAAGAGTTCGTATAATTTGGGGTCTCAATAGGGCCTTTCCATCAACCAATACTGAAATTGAATATTCAGGTGGCTCGGAAACTATATATTCATAAAGTTCAATTGAACTTTTGGAGAAACAAATGCCTATCTTAAAGGTAAATCAAATAACTAACGCAGCGGGTACAGGCGCTCCTGACTTCGAAGATGGCATAAAATACGCTGGAAATTCCGTCTCTTCTCTTAACACATACCAATACATAGAGAGTGCTACAGCACCAAGCTCACCAAACAATGGTGCATTATGGTGGGATACTACTAACTCTGTAGTAAAAATATACGCAAACAATGCTTGGAGAACGGTTACGCTAGAAAGCGTTGACTCTTCAATTGTAAGTGTTTTGGTGGCATTAGGTTCTAATAATCTAGAAGCAACTGTAAGCTTGGGAGGATTAAGCTTTTATATCCCAACCGCCTCTTTTGGCAACAGAGGTGTATTTGTTGGTGGTTATGGTACACCAACTTCAAATTTAAATAATGATATAGAGTATATAACAATCTCAACGACAGGGAACGCTACTGATTTTGGAAACTTGGTTAACGAAACAAGAGAAGCTGCTGGATGTTCTAATGTATATCGTGGATTAATAATTGGGAGAAGGTTAAGTAATGGAGATGCTAATGGTTCAATAGATTATATAACAATTTCAACGACAGGAAACGCTACAAGCTTTGGTTCATTAAGTGTAGCAAGGTATTATAGTGCAGCACTTTCAGATGGTACTTATGGTCTTACTGTCGGTGGTAAATTTGACGGATCATCAACATGGAGTAACAATTATGGTGATGTAATAGATCGTGTTACAATAGATACAACTGGTAATGCGACTGATTTTGGAAATACAACTGTTGACTGTTATAATTGTTATGGTGTGCAAGATGCCACGAGAGGTGTGTATAGTTTAGCTACAACAAGTATAACTGGTTCTGCTGTTACCCGCCAAGACAAATCGACTGAGTATATAACTATGGCGACCGCTGGAAATGCTACATACTTTGGTGAAATGTATCAACGTGGTTTTAAACGAGCAACTGGTTCAGATGCTACTAGGGGAGTTTTTGCTCAAGGTTATAATGGAGCTTACGGATCAAATAATATGGAATACATAACCATACAAACAACAGGAAATGCCTCAGATTTTGGTGATGCTCTTGATTTATCAAGCAGTCCAGCAGGTACTTCTAATGGCACAAGAATGGTAATGGCTGGCGGTAGTGGCCCTCCTCCTAATTACACTAGATATAATAGGATTGGATATGTTACGATACAGACAACTGGCAATGCTTCGGACTTTGGTAATTTAACATCAGCCAAAGGTTTGTCGTGCGGATTTTCAGGAGCGCCATAATGACAACAATTAAAGTAGACGATATAACAAACGTAGCAGGAAACGGCGCTCCTAACTTCTCTGATGGGTTAAAATATAACGGAGCAGCTTTATCTACACTAAACACATATGAATATACATCTTCTGCTACGCAACCAAGCAATCCTAGTAATGGTTCATTGTGGTGGGATACCACCAACTCCAAAGCTAAAATATACATCAACAGTCAATGGAAAAGCGTGACACTTGCTTCAGTAGATGCCTCTACAGCCCTTGGAGTAGGCGATAGAGCTTTAGCTGCAGGAGGTGCAGGAGGTGGTAGTAATTCTGGTTTTCCTGCTTATCACAATGTTATTCTTTACTTTGACATAACTACCTCTGGCAACGCTTCTGATTTTGGAAATTTAACAGAAGGTAGGTATGCTACTGAAGGAGCCTCTAACGGTTCTAGAGGAATGTTTATAGGTGGAGGAAATAATGAACTACTTAATGCAGTACCTACTGGTGACCCTATTTATGGAAACACTATAGACTATGTGACTATATCAACTACTGGTAATGCTACTGACTTTGGAGATTTTAATGCTTCTGACGGAAAACAAGGTAGACGGTATGGAGCAGCGTGTCACAATTCCGTAAGAGCTGTTTATGGAGGAGGTGTATGGAACGCTTCGGCTGCAAATAGTGCTAGTTCTGCTGGCGAGTACACAAAACAAATGCATTATTTTACTATAGCCACTACTGGTAATGCTACTTTATTTGGTGACATGGATATGAGCGCTTATGGCAGAGATACTAGATCTAAATTAGGAGGTGCAGCTAATGCAACCAGAGGAATATTTAGTGGAGGAATATATAGAAATAACCCCTTTTCTGGTGGAAATTTAAATGGCAATGTTTTGGATTACATCACAATAGATACAACTGGTAACTCTACTGATTTTGGAGATTTATTAGCTGCAAGAACCCAACATGGTTCCTGCGCTAATTCTACCAGAATTTTGTTTTGCGGAGGAGTAGTTGCAGGATCTGGTGATAGCAATACTATTGAGTATGCGACAATAGACACAACTGGCAACGCTTCTGATTTTGGAGATTTAACTCGCGTTAAAAGGTCTGTAACATGTACAAATAATGAAACGAAAGGACTTATTATAGCTGGAAGAAATAGTAGTCAAAGTCCATATCTTTTCCAAGAAATAGATATAGTAACTATAGCCACTACAGGAAACGCTACAGATCATGGAGATCTGTTTACTGGCAGTGCAGGGTCTACGGCTGCCATGGGTAGTCTATCAGGAGCAGCATCATGAGTGATTTTGTTAAAGTAAAGAAACTTACAAACGCTGCTGGGTCTGCAGCAGTAAATTTTCCTAATGGTATTAATATAGCAGGATCAGACAGTGGCATTACAGGAGTTACACATACCGTATCAGGTACAGAGCCTTCTACACCTGCTAATGGGGATACTTGGTACGAGACAACAAACGAAATTTACTATGTTCGTATGGATAATAATTGGAAAAACTGGTTAGGAACAATTCCTCCAATACCTACTAGAGGATCTAGAGGATGGAGTTCAGGAGGTAGAACTGGAGAAAGCGCAACTAAAGTTGGAAGTGAAAACTTACAATACTTTGATATATCGACCCAAGGCAGCACAACTATAGCTGATGATATATTTTCATCTTTTTATACAGCCGCTATTGGGTATCAGGCTAATGGAACTAGAGGTTCTGACTGCTTGCAAATTGGTGGTAATAATAGTGGGAATACTTCTTATCAAATTATTGTCAAATTTAATTGTGCTACTTTAGGATCGGCTCAATCTCACGGGAGTTTAGTTTCGTGGTTGTCAGATAATAGTGACGCTTATTATAGTTATGATAACGACACAAATCAAAATTGGATGAACAACGGCTCTATAAGTGACGGAGATAGATGTGTCTTTCAGGCTGGCTACTATCATGCTGGTAACAACGGAACAGGCTCATTTCATGCAGATATTGGTTATTGCAGTATTGAAACCTCTCAAGACGCTCAAAACTTTGGTGATTTAACACAAGCTCGCAGAGGTCCAGCTTCGGGAAATGATCCTACAAGGGCGGTATTTTCTAGTGGTGGTTCATCTAGTACTTCAGGATCGAATAGAATAGACTACGTTACTATACAAACAACTGGAGATGCTACCGATTTTGGAGATTATACCTACAGTATGAGACTAGCCGCAGGAGCAGCTAATGCTACAAGATTTATTGAAACTGGTGGAAATTACAATTCAGGAAGTGTTAATACATTATATAATTCACATACTGCTTATATCACCATACAGACCACAGGTAATGCTACAACATTTGGAAACTTGACAGTAGCAAGGAACGGTCATGCTTGTATGAGCGATGGTACTTATTGCGTAACATCTTGTGGCAAGGTAATAGGAACACCTAACTATACATTAGTTAGAGAATATCAATCTTTTGATACATTAGGTAATGCTACACAGTTTACTGACCTTGCAGGTAAAGGGGTAGAAAACACTTCAGGTGGGTCAGGAGCAGCATCATGAGTACATTAAAAGTAAATACTATAAGCAACAACGGAACTGAAACGGATACGCCACAAGGCTTTACCATAGCAGGTAACTCTATAGTTCAGGGATATACAGAAAGTGCAAGTGAACCTAGTGTTCAGCCAAATGAAGGCGACATCTGGTGGGACACAACAAACTCCGTTGTAAAGAGGTATGTTAATGATACTTGGAGAACTATAACGACTATTTCTATATCTGCTGCTGATTTTTTTGGTGATCGAGGTGTATTCTTGGGTGATTATTCTAATGGAACTGGCGCAGCATCAACAGACATGGACTACATAGATATTACTACCACAGGCAACGCTTCAGACTTTGGTGATTTTCATAGTGGGTCAGCGTTTGAAGCTAAAGCCTGTAGCAGTGGTTCTCGTATTATTTTCAGCGTTGCTCAGGATGGAGATCCTGACAGCAGTGGTTCAGGAACAAACAACCGTATTCTTTACATAACTCCCTCCACCCCCAGCAATAGTTCAGAGTTTGGCGACATGACAGTATCAGGTAGAAGAGGGGCTGCAGGTGATGGCGCAAGAGGTTTATTTGCTGGAGCCTCTGTTTCTAACAGTACATTTTTAAATACTGTGGATTATGTAACTATTGATACAACAGGAAACGCCGTTGATTTTGGTGACCTAACAACAGGCTGCACTCCTATTGGAATAAGCAATGCAACTTATGCTATATTTGGTTTAAACAGAAAAGAAGGAAGTGGTTCTTATCCGCAAACTCTTGGTACAACATTAAACGGTATAGATCGTTTAGTGGTTCAAACTCTTGGTAATGCTACAGACTTTGGAGATATAACTGTGAGCAGGCACAGCTATGCTAGTGGTTGTGATGCTACGCGAGGTTGTTTTTCAGGAGGAGAGACATCAAACCTAGCTTATACTACTACAAATGTTATAGACTATATAACCATTGCCACACCTAGTAACGCTATAGATTTTGGAGATCTTTCTGATAATGGTATTGGCTCAAACGGCAGAGCAAGGTCAGGAGGAACCTCTAATTCCACTAGGTGCGTAAACGGAGGTGGCTATCAGTATTATGCTCCTAGCAGCAATTGGCTTGCTAGTAGATCTATAGACTACTGGACAACTCAAACCCTTGGTAATTCTTCTGACTTTGGTGATTTGTTACATTCTAGAACTAATTTGGGGGCAAGCTCAGGGGCGGCATCATGAGCGAAGCTGACGAAATAGAAGACATTACCAATGCTGCAGGAACAGGTACTGTAGATTTTCCTAACGGATTAAATATAGCAGGTTCCAATAGCGGTATAGTTGGTGTTAAGCATACAGTATCGGGAACCGCACCCTCCATTCCATCAAATGGAGATACATGGTACGATGATAATGCTAGTATATATTATGTCCGTATTAATAACGAATGGAAAGCTTGGTTAGGAAGTCCTCCTGTCTATGCGAGTACCTTCACTAAAGGACAAGTTATAGACACTGAAGATTTAGAAAATGCTTCAGGCTTCACTAGTTTTCATAGCCAGTCTCAATTCAATAGCAACGGCACTAAATGGTTCGTTGCTACCCTTGATACCAATCAATACGATGTGTTGTTCGAGGAATGGGATTTAGGTACGGCATACGACTTGTCTACAGCAACTTATAACCAATCAATTTATAAAAATATAAATGTAGAGCAAGGCGGCGTTCGAGCCATGACATTTAATGGAGATGGAACGAAGTTATTAATTTGGTGTAGAACCCCTGCTGGAAGTAGCCCAAGAGCGAGAGCGTATACGTTCACACTTAGCACTGCCTATGATATAAGTACTCTTTCTTCTGTTCCTTCGTATTTTCAAACAACAGGTGCGAATGGATTCGATGGCTCTGCTGGTGGTAATGGTAAGAGCTACACTTGGACACCAGATGGTAGCGTTTTGTATGCATCAGAACATACATCAAGAGTTTGCAAAGTAGAGGTAGGAACAAACTACGATATAACCAGTATAACTACTAGTGAACAACTTGAGTCAGACGATATGGGTATTACCCCTACTGGAACTTATATAAGTGTTCCATCGTATGGTGTAGGGTTTAGAAATAACGGAAAGCTTTGTTATATCTTACAAGGAACAAGCGACTCTATATTACACGAAACTCTCTTATCTACTCCATATGATATAACCACTGGTACTTTGCTTTCATCTGTTAATTTAGGCGACCCTCCATATTCTATAGAAAATTCACAGAATATTTTAATGACTCCAACTGATGTAATTGTGTACGGAACTCTTGGCCTCTCCAATGGGGGGTATAAGTATACATACGTTAATGTCACAAGCAATAGTTCATCTGTTTTTACTTGGGGCGGTGATAGAGGCGTATTTGTAGGTGGAGCAGGGGACAATGGTGTCTATCAGAACACTATTGATTATATTGACATATCTACCACTGGTAATGCTTCTGATTTTGGTGATTTGCGGGGGAGTGCATCTTATATAAACCAAGGTGCTTCCAATGGAACAAGAGGTGTATTTTTTGGAGGATTTCTAGGATTTTCCAATGGTGGTTATGCAGATTATATGGATTATATAACTTTTGCTACTACTGGTAATGCACAAGATTTTGGTGACATGTCGGCTAGCATAATTGGCACAACAGGAGCGAGTGACGGCACTTACGGTGTTATGTTTGGTGGACGAGAGTACGATGGGGTAACCACTACTTTCATGAATGTTATAGAATATATCACTATTGCTACAACTGGTAATACAACTGATTTTGGGGATATGACTATAACAGAAGATTTAAGAGTTGCGTCAAGTGGAGACACAAGATTGTTAGTAGCGGGAGGAAGGTCTGACAACATAACTGGTATAGAATACGTTACAGCCGCTACCCCCGGTAATGCTACTACTTTTGGAAACTTAAATAGGCCAATGACCGCTGGTGGATCTGCTTCAGACTCTATTAGAGCTTTATTTGCTATTGGTTACTCTAAAGTGTCTTCTCAAAATTTTTCTCGTGTTAACGATATTGAATATGTAAATGTTGCAATAACAGCTAATGCTAATGACTTTGGAGACCTTACAAATGCAAGAACTTATATGTCAGGAGTTTCAAATGGAACTAGAGGTGCATTTGGGGGAGGCATACTTGATGGAAATAATCATCAAAATGTAGTTGATTATATTGTGATACAAACCACAGGCAACGCTACTGACCTTGGAGATCTGACTGTAGCTAGAGGTCTTCTTGGCGGTGCATCAGGAAACGCAGCATAGGAGAGCGTAATGGGAAAAAAGACTAACGTAGTAAAGAAACCAATAACATTTTCACTGCCGATAGAGGCATCTGAGAATATAAATCAGGTGGCGGCAGCTAGAGTGGCAGAGATGCTACCAGAGATAGATCAGGCGACTAGAGCTTTTGATCGTAATAACTCAGCAACAACTTTGTCTATGATGACACTGACGATGCTTAACGGTCACTCACCGATGCGTATGCTTCGGCAGATCACAGCAGAAGTCGAGAAACGTAAGATGGCACTTGCAGAGGCACAGGTAGGACATGCCAAACAACGTGTAAAGATCTTGGAGCTTGAGGAAGAAGATGACATTGTTTCTGAAGCAGAGTTAAAAGCGGCACGACACGGTCTTACAATGATGGAGCATAAGATAAACGGCTCTATTAAAGATATTGCGGTTCTTATAGACAGCTATGAGAATGTAAAAGAAAACTTTGACATAGATGAGTGGGATGAAGAAGCTTTTGAAAGAGAGGAGAAGCGTCACCATGTTAGAAGAGGTTTTGAGCTTATGTACCGTAATCTTATGGATGGTGGTCGTGCTTCAACGGCTACTATAGAATACATGCAGCAATACGGTGTGCATCCACAAGTGGCTATGACGGAAGTGTCTGGCTATCTTCAACATACAGCAGACCGTATAAAACAGCATGTACTGCCTCATTCTAACGATTTGGAAGAGTTTCTAGATCAAATGGCAGACAAGTATTACAAAAATGCAGACAAGACTGCAGAAAGAATATTTGGAAAAGCGGATTTCTTAAATCCAGAATATATGCTAAGAGTAGAGAAGTCGGAGGAAAAAGATGATACTTGAGTACAAACTACATATGACTCCGGGTGGTATGAAGGCACCAGACTGGATAGATGACGGTGGATACTTTGCTGAAGGTAATAAGTTAATAGGATGGACAAGAGACAATCCAGAATTTTATATACCCAATACAGTAGTAGTGCTAACCCCTGCTGAACTAGAAGCAAAAATTCTAGCGCAACATGCAAAAAACACTTTTCAAGTAGAAGACGAAGAAACGGGGGATGTCAGGGATATGACTAATGCAGAGGTTTCTGCGATGGTTGATAACTGGGTAGAGTCTAAATCGTAAGGTCTATTTAAATGTTTGGTATTAACCCCCTAGCAGTACGTCCAATACCAGACGACTTTGATGAAATCCGCTCGGTATTTCCCTTTGGGGTTGAGGGAAAGGCAGGAATACAATCAGACGTTATACGCAACGTAACTGTAGCGCCTGCAACGTCAGGCGGCGGAAATCGTTTTTATATAGATGGTGTGGAGAACCCTGCCCTAACTCTTAGGAGAGGCACTAAGTACACCTTTGATGTTTCTGATGTTAGCAACACAGGGCATCCTCTTAGATTTAAAGATGGCAATGGGTATAGCTATCTTACAAATGTAATAATTACAGGCGTTCAAGGTAATGCAGGCGCTACAGTAGAGATAACTGTGGCAGCAGATGCTCCTGACTCACTGAGATATTACTGTACCGTTCATGGCAATGGTATGGGTAACTCTATAACTGTTGCTGAATTTATAACTATACTCATAGAAGGCAACGTAGAAACAACTGGTCTTTCTGGTGTAAGTGGGGTGGGCGAAGCACGGTTTGTTCACTTCTTTGACGTTACTGGAGAAGAGGGTACAGGTCAGGTAGGCGCACCAAACATTGCCCTAGGCATCACTATTCCAGAGGATCACGGTACACTTGGACTTGTTACTGACTCCAGACCTCTAACTCCCCTTAGTGGTGCTGTAGGGTCTTTAGATTTCTCATTAGATTGTGTCTTAGAGGTTACAGGTGTAGAGGCAGAAGTCCAACTTGGTGTGCCGATACGCTTTGAGACAGTAGAGCTGCAAGATGGATTTGAGGCTGCTGCAAGCGTAGGTGATATTAATGTAGACCTACAACTTGATGTGCCGCAAACGGGTCTTCAAGGGACTACAAGTGAACCAATTGTAAGTACAATAACTTCTAACACCTTATCAATACTGCCAGATTTAAGAGCAGACGCAAGCGTAGGTGAGGTTACTTTATCAACTGAGAATGTTCTGGCGGTAGTAGGTCAGCAGGCCACATCAAGCGTTGGGTTGTTTGAATTATCTCTTGAAGTTGTCATCGATCAAACAGGGCTAGAAGCCAACGGAGTAGTAGAAGACACAACTATAATTGCTGTAACCGATCAGGTCATCAGTATTACACAACTGCAAGTATCTTCTGGGTTTGTTGGCACAATAGGAGAGCTTTTTGATGGAGGTGACATAAGGGCTGAAGCCAATGTTTTAGTCTCTGGGCTTAGTGTAACAGCATCTACAACTGATATAACAGAGTACAACTTCTCAACAACGTACAAAGATATTATAGGCGTTGGTGCTTCCACAGCAGTTGGTTTTGTTGACGTTAAGATGAGGGTTGATGTAGTAGTGCTTGCTGAAGACTTCTTTATGACTGCAAACACAGGTCAATCTAAAGTATTCGATCTTGTCAATCCTTCAGCTTTTGTAACCATAGATCCTTTTGAATCAGTTGATTTAGCAGATTCTGGAGTTCCTATTGATGACGTATGGTCAGACTTACCTGCACAGCTTGCAGAAGAAGACTTTGCTTTAGATTCTCCACCTATAACTGATACTTTTGTTCCGTTGAATTTATCAGGAGATTTTTCGGGATCTGAAGTATCTTCTAGTATAAGTATAAAAAATACTTGGGAAGAAACATTGCCAGATGTTATTGCTCCAACGGAGCCATTGCCCGAAGTGGACACATCAGGCGGAAGCATTACATACACACCCTTGCAAGAAGAACTGGCAACGAATACCTACGATGAAGTTGATGTAAGCGAAAATACAGTATATAATGACGAAGAACCCGATCAAGAAGAATTTGAAGGCGGAACCATATTGGATGCGGCATAAGTTCATTTGAACTTTTTTATAGGAGCATAACATGCCTAGTACATTTACAACCAACACAGGTATAGAAAAGCCCGGACAGGGTGAGCAAAGCGGTAGCTGGGGTATAACCGTAAATACTAACATGGATATTGTGGACAGGGCGCTGAATGGCTCGGTTAACATCACTTTGACTGGGTCAACCAGTACAATAACTACTAATGACGGGTCTTTATCAAACGGTCACTTCAAAGTTGTAAACTTCAACGGCACATTAGCAGCACCACATACTATCACCATTGCTCCACCAGACTCTCAAAAAATTTATTTTATAAAGAATAATACAAATAGGACATTAACTTTTACTCAGGGTACTGGTCAGGTGACAGCTACAGTCGTTAGTAACGCTTTTGGAATAGTGTATGCTGACGGAAGTGATGAGTGTTTCAATTTAAGCTCTACTGTGTCTATAAACACGTTACAGATTAATGGCGAGCCAGTCACATCTTCAGCTACAGAACTTAACGTCTTAGACGGAATATCAGCTACTCTTTCAGCTTCGGAGCTTAGTATACTGGATGGGGTTACTGCAGATAAAGATGAGATAAACACTCTTAATGGCGTTGCGGCTACATTAACTTCTGCAGAACTTAACGTATTAGATGGGTTCACTGGCGATACAGCCGATCTTAATTTTTTGAAATCCTTAAACGACACAGGAACAACTAGTACTCAGTTCGGTCATATAGGAACTGTTACAGGGAACGTACAATCTGCGTTAGACACTCTAACAACAGATGTTTCAGGCTTAACTAGTGACAAGCTAAATAAGTCAGGTGGCACTGTAACAGGTGCTGTAAAGTTTAACGATAACGTAAAACTTAATTTGGGTACAGGTAGTGATGCAGAAGTTTATCATAACGGAAGTAATCTTTTATTTGATATGAATGCTGACGATGACATTATTTTTAGAGATGGCAACAACAGCAATGCGTCACGGTTTACTTTTGACATATCTAGCGGAAATTTTACAGCCACAGGAAACGTTACAGCTTTCTCTGATGCCGCGCTCAAAACCGACATAACTACAATAGACAATGCCTTGGATAAGGTGGCTGCTATGAGAGGTGTGTTTTTTAATAAAGATGGAGAGAGAGGCGTTGGCGTAGTGGCACAAGAAGTGCAGAAAGTTATACCAGAAGCCGTATTTGATGGAGGTGAGTATTTGTCTGTAGCATATGGAAATTTAGTTGGTGTACTTGTTGAGGCAGTAAAAGACCTCAAGTCTCAAGTAGAAGAGCTAAAAAATGCCTCTTCCGACTAGTGGCAACCTATCTTTAAACGATATACACTTAGAGGTCGGTGGCGACAATCAAGACCTATGTGGTATGAACGATGCAGATTTTAGGCTTCTCGTAAACAAAGGTGATCAAGATCAGCAATCTATAGTTGAGTATAGAGGAAAAAGTGCTGCTTTTGAACTTTCAGAAAAAAGTTTTTTCTTTAGGGTTGCGCCAACAAGCACTGCAACTTGGACACCACCGGGTAGGGGTGTAAACAATGTAGCTGTTAATGGATATGCACATCCAAAACATATGATACCTGCAACTCAGGTTGATGATAACGAATACCTTTGTACAAATTTTTATGACAACAATCATCCAACCACAGTAGGGAACAAGTTGTTTCTTGCAAAAATGAATAGAGCAGGAGGTATTTCTTGGGCTAAAGAATATACTACTTATGGAGATATGTCAGTAGGAACCAGAACTTTTCCCAATCAAAGATTAACTTTTGATCCTAAAATGTTTAAATTAGGTGGTAATTACTATGCTATTGTTTACCCTAAATATCTTCTTAATTTAGATACAGAAGGAAGCGTTGACTTTGCGACAACTGGTATTCCTTATGACGTAGGTTACGATTTTGCTGCAGGAGTGTGCAAATTCAATTCATCTGGTCAGTTTCAATGGTGTAGATATATAAACGTAAAAGCTGGCGTTGCTTCAGATTCTACACCTAATCTTGAGCGCAGTGGGGTTGCGTTTCAAAGTTATGGGCAAGGTCATTTTTTTGATAAAAATGGGTATGTTTACTTGACGGCTGTAACTACAGTAGGTGACGTTCACGACCCAGTAACAAATAATGTTACTTCGGGAGGTATCGTTAAGTTTTATTTATACAAAATTAGTTTACTAACAGGGTCTGTAGAGGATACAATAGCTCTCTCTTCAACTTCTGTGCAAACACAGCCCACAAATTTATTCTTTCAAGGCTTCTCAAAATATGGAATTGGCGCTCACGAAGACGATCCGTCAAAATTTTACATACACATAGAACTTGAAAATGATCTTGTGTATTGGGAGGTTGATATATCTGGCAGTTCTATGTCGTTGGGTACTGAAAGAAGAATTGGATTTAATGTTACAAACGTTAATGAGCCTTTTATTGATGTTAGTTCTCCTGTATGGCTTCCCGATAATAAGATTAAAGTATATGCTCAAGAAGCAGGATTTAAAGGTTTTGCTGGCGCTAACAAAAACTATCTTATCAATAGAACCACGGGCGCTATTCAGCATAGCATTCCAGAATTTGGGTTTTTAACCTCAGTTGGTTATGGTGTAACTGTTGATCAAAATGATAATCTTATATACCTCAGCGGTACAGGCACGGAAATTATATTGGTCGATGCTCAAGCCCAATACAACTCCAATAATAGTATCGTAAAAATCAACAAAAACCAACAGCACACAAATGCGAATTTTTATGCAGAGAGATATATGGCTCAAGTGTATGGAACTCTTGAAAATGGAACTACAGCATTTATTCAGGGTCGTGTTTATCATATGGGTAATATTGAGACCACAAGTGGAGATGGAGATTTTGCACAATTCACTACTCAACACGGAGTTTTTGTTATAAATAAAAACAACTTATCAAGCAATGTTGGAACCTTTGGATCTAACAAATATAGGTTTTTAATTAATAATAGCGAGCAAATACCAAATGGTAGTAATGTAAATCAAGTATTTAATACGCAAAACACAGCTTTTTTTAACTATAGTAATTCTGTCGCGCCCACCGTGTTTAGCACAAGCATATTAAGCTCAGGCAGTAATTTTACCCCTATAACACCTGCTAACACAGGAGGGGATAATTATTGATTAACAATTTAACAAAAGAAGATATTGATGAGGTTGGATTAATAGCTTCTAAAAAATGTCAATTGCTTAACTATAAAGATTCTTTATTTTTCCCAGAATGTTTAGTTTTAGCGGTTCTTGTAAATAAAAAACTTGGAGGTATTCAAGCAGGTAACGTTTTGTGGAAAGACATTAAAAAATTGTCTGAAAAGTGGGGAGACGATGAAATTAGTTTTCAAAAAGATTGGGTAAACTCTTTACAAAAAAGGTATGGAGGTAACGGGCTGTCAGGTATGGAGGCTCATGGTTGGCATAAATATAAAAATAAAGATCCACAAGTAGGAGATGCTCGTGTTATAATTGCCCCTATGTTACAAGGTGGTTTAAATATATTGTTGTATAGTATAGCCTTTTGGAACTCTAAGAATTGGATGAGTATAATTAAAAATAGATATTTACCTCAAATTATGCCAGTATCATACACAGAAATGTCTGTGCTGAGAAAGAAAGAGTAACATGCCACTCCCAACATCAGGACCACTTAGTTTAAGCGATATTAACGTAGAAATAGGCAGGGCAAGTAATGCAACCTGCTCTATGAATGATGAAAATGTTAGAAATTTAATAGATGTCGGTGAGAACGGAAATCAGTCAATACAGCAATATCGTGGTCAGTCCAGAGACTTGTCATTTAACTATGAACTGATAGGCGGTGGTGGAGCAGGTGGCTTTGGTGTATCTGATGGAGGTGCATCTGGAAGAGGTGCCTCTGGGTCTGTTACTAGAATTACAGGAACAGGTATAAGCGATATAGCTGCAAATGGAGGTTTAGGTGGTAGAAATGCTGTTATAGGATATACAGTAACTGCAGGAAGGGCAGGAGAGGCGAGCATTTACGGATCTGGTGGAACAGGTGGTGGTAATGGAACTCGTGGTCAAGATGCTCCTGCTGGCTCATATGGAGCAGGTGGTGGTGGTGGTGGTCACGATACCCCAAGCTTCTTTGACAGTTCTGGTAACGCAGGAGAGGGTGGTTCTGCAGGAACTAGAATTACAGGAACGCTGTCAGTTCTGTACGGAACTGTTTTAAGTATTCAACTTGGAGCAGGTGGAGTAGGAACAGGTGGTTTAAGACGGGGTGGGGATGGCGGTATTGGCTATGTTAAAATAACAATAGGTAATACGGTACATGAGTTTACAAACAGTGGGACAGTGACAATTCAATAGGTAAGAAAATGGTTTTACAAAAATTTGAGTTTAGACCCGGAATAAATACAGAATTACCAGACTATGCTAACGAAAACGGTTGGATAGATGGAGATAAAATACGTTTTAGAGTGGGCTATCCAGAAAAAATAGGTGGTTGGGGTAGAAAAACTAACAATCAGTTTATAGGAGCTGCTCGTGCATTAAAGTCTTGGGTAAACCTAGACCTCGACAAGCTACTAGGAATAGGAACATCTCTTAAATATTACATAGAAGACGGTGGTGTTTTATACGACATTACACCTATAAGAAGCACCACAAGTGCAGGAGATCTAAGTTTTTCAGCATCTCAAGGAAGCACACTTGTAACTGTAACTGATCCAAATCACGGAGCTAGTCAGGGCGATTTTGTTACTATAAGCGGTGCTGCAAGTTTAGGTGGGGTTATAACAGCCGCTGTGCTTAATCAAGAATATCAAATAGAAACGTCTACATCTACCACGTATACATTTCACGTTAGACAGGCAAATACTCCATTAAATAGCGTTTACTCTAATGCGGCTATAGATGACCTTTCTATAAGAATTGTGGCAAACGCATCTGACACGGGGACGGGTGGTTCATCTGCTGTAGGGGCGTATCAGGCTCAAACAGGTGTGGATGTGACCTTATTTGGCAATGGTTGGAGCGCAGGCGGTTATTCTAGAGCATCTTGGAATGAAAGAGCTACTATATCTGTTCAGTCAGAGACTATGAGGTTGTGGCAACATGACATATTTGGAGAAGATTTAGTTTTTTGCATAAGAGATGGACCAGTGTTCTATTGGGATGCATCGCAAGGAGCATCTAATCGAGGTGTGTTTTTAACAGAACTTACTGGAGCGGTTGAAGCTCCTGTAATAGCAAAGCAAGTTATGGTGTCTGACCTAGATAGACATGTTATATGCTTTGGGTGCAATCCGCTTGGCTCTAATATACAAGATCCTTTACTTATTAGATTCTCAAATCAAGAAGATCCTGCTGACTGGAGGCCGTCTACTGTAAACACAGCAGGTGATTTGCGTATAGGATCAGGGTCAAAAATTGTTCAAGCTGTGGAAACAAGACAGGAGATACTAGTTTTTACTGATATTGGCCTTCATTCTATGCAGTATATTGGGCCTCCGTTCACCTTTGGCATTAACAAAATATCTGAAAACATAACGATTCGTAGCCCTAATTCTGCTGTAGCTATAGGTGATTCTGTATACTGGATGGGTATGGATCAATTTTATGTTTACAGAGGTAATGTTGTGCAACTTAATTGCACAGTAAGAGAGAAAGTTCTTACAGATATAAACGATAATAACTTTGATAAAATATTTGTAGGCGTAAACTCATCTTTTCACGAGATATGGTGGTTTTACCCATCTAAAGATAGCGATGATATAAATAAGTATGTTGTGTATAATTACGACTCAGACATATGGTATTACGGCACTCTGTCTAGAACTGCTTGGATAGATAGAGGGGTAAATGATTTTCCTATAGCAGCAGGCAATGACGGTAAGTTGTATTTTCATGAATATGAAATAGATGATCAAAGCGGAGCTTCCCCAGCATCTATTCCTTCTTATATACAATCAGCGCCAATAGACCTTGGAGATGGTGAAACATTTAGCTATGTAAGAAAACTTATACCTGACCTCACGTTCAGCACTAGTACAAACCCATCACCACAAGTAGACTTTACCATTGATGCGTTTAACTACAATGGCTCACCAAAGGTAAGCTCTAATACAGCAAACATAGTAAAGTCATCATCTGTACCCGTAGAGCAGTACACCGAAAAAGTTGATTTAAGAGTTAGAGGAAGAGCGGTTTCTGTAAAAATATCGTCAGATCAAGTTGGCACAACATGGAGGTCTGGACTAAATAGACTTGATATAAGGCCAGACGGTAAAAGATAATGTCAGATAGTCTCCCAAGAAATTTTTTCCCAGTACCTCCGAAAGAGTACGACCCTGAGTACTTTAGGGAGCTTGTAAGATCTTTTTCTTTATTTCAACAGATGGCTACTAATCCTACTAAGCTAACAGCCGAAGGTCTTAATCTCAAACCAGACGTAAACTCAGGTATAAGGCAGTACAACAACAACTCGGACGCTATTGCGGCAGGTCATATTCCGGGAGATTTGTGGATGCTTTCTACTGGGGAGATAAGAATAGTAATAGACCCTGATGTAGTTGTTCCAGTGTCTTTGGAGTACTTTAAACAGGCTTCTGGAAAAATAGGGGATCTTGTTACATTTGACGCATCTGCGGAAGTAGGACAAGAAATTACATTTTTTATGGCTAGTGGTGAAATTGGAAACGTTTCAATAGACGCTATTTCCGATTTGCCTGCAACCGGACTTGGAGCTAACGGAGAAGTTGGCAGTGTAATTCTTGCATTTGAGCTTGTTCAGGTTAACGGGGTGTTAGCAACAATGGGTATAGACGGCATTACAACAACATCCGCAGCCAATTTAACAGTTGGAACTTCTGTAGGGATAACTGGAATAGCAATAGATTTCTTCTCTGTGGAAGCTAAATCTTCACTTTCTTTGACTGGTACTAATTTAATTGGTAGTACTGGGTCAGTAACAACTAACGTGTAGGTGCAAAATGTCTGATACTGTAATTACTATGATGGATGGATCAACTTGGAAACCCTCCTCTTCTGAGGATGTAATACAGTGTGCAAATTGCGACAACATAGTTGATACAGAGGAGGAAGCAAAGTCATACGCATCTTCAGGAAAATGTCCTAATTGTGGTAATTCGTGGACAGAAAGGCGGTCTACCACTATATCCATTACAGCACCTAGTCGTATAAGCGGAGGCACGATGTAATGAATAAGAGGACTATACAATCTGCACATGAAAGGATTGATAAAATTGAAAAAACCATAATAGCAATACAAACTGAAATGGAAATACAGTTCAAAGACCTTTTTAATAGAGTAAAGAGGCTAGAGGCTATAATGATCATTACAAGTGCTGCTGTCATAAGTTTATTAGTTCGTTTGAACTTTTTTGGTCAATAAGATGTCTGACAAGCTGCCAAAAGTAAGTATCGCTGTGGTCGGGGTTGTAATAGCTCAGATTGGAGGGTTTATTTGGTGGACAGCACAGCAGGCTAGTACAATATCTAACTTAGAAGAAACGGTAAACATTTTAACCGTTGAGAATAACGCTACAGATAAAACAAATTTAATAAGGGATGTGCAGCGTAATACTGATCACTTACAAGAGATCATTGATATATTATCAGATGTATATGAAGAAATTGAAGATGGTGATAATGAAATTTGGGAAGACATAGACATGATTAATGAGGATATGGGCGGCATGGCTTCTCATATGATGGCTATTGTTAAATTACAATCTAGAGTGGCAATTTTGGAGAAAACCGTAGAGTTTACACGCAGCGATGGAATGTAGTTATGGAAGTGCTCACGATTCTCGCGGGAATTAAGTCTGGATTAGCGGCAGGCAAGTCCATAGCAGGGCTTAGTAAACAGATTGGACAATTTTTTGATGCGACTGACCAAGCTAAAAAGACGTTACAAAAGAGAGGTGTATCAAGCAAAAGCGCCAATGCTACAGCGCTGGATCGTTGGGCGAAACTTAGACAGGCTGCAGAGGCTGAAGAAGAACTTAAAGAATGGATCACGCAAACCTACGGACGAAGCAAATACTTAGAACTTTTAAAAATTAGAAGAGAAGTATTAGCGGAGAAACGAGAGGCTGAAGCTGAGGCAAGGCGAGATGCCATTCAGAGACAAGAACTTATGATTACTATAGTTGGTATAATGGTTCTTCTTATTATGACATTTATAGGAGCCACAGGTTATCTTCATTACATGGGTTGGTTAGATGTGAGGGATTACTTTCCATGATTTACGTTTTAGTTTTTTTACATTTTATCAGCACAGATCGATTACAATATTATCAAATAGGAACTTATTCGGACAAACAGGAATGCCTCGCGCAAGCAGAAAAAGCAAAAATAATGGTGACACACAACTCAATGAAGGTGACTTGTCTAGAGGTAAACAGCCAACAATAGTAGAGCGTGGCAAAAAGTTTGCAGCATACGACAAAAGTGGTAAACTAATAATACTAGGATACGATAGAAAAATAGTACAGGATTATGCAAATGCCCAAAGCTAAGTATGACTTAAATGATAACGGTAAAATTGATCCAGATGAGCGCCATATAATGCTTGAAGACAGGCGCAGGATGATGGAAGACGCTGATGCCAAACGCGATGCACAGTTACGAATGACTTGGTTTGCCCTAAGCGGTATGGTTTTGTACCCTTTCGCCATTGTTGTGTCCTCTTGGTTAGGATTAGAGCAAGCGTCTAAACTGTTAGCAGATATAGCCGCAGTGTATGTAGTTGCTGTGTCGGGTGTAACCGCAGCATATTTTGGTTTTACAAACATGGGATCTAACAAATGATAGGACAGTTAATAGGACCAATAGCAAACCTTGCAAGTAGTTATTTGCAAGGTAAAGCTGACAAAGCCACCGCAAACACAAAGCTAAAGCTTGTAGAGGCGGAATCAAAAGCAGCCATTTTAATGTCAAAAGAGACCTCGACTGCCGATTGGGAAAGAATAATGGCAGAAAGCACCAAGAACTCGTGGAAAGACGAATTTATAACTATTGTCGTAATGATTCCAGTTATTTTATGCTTCATACCGGGTCTAGAGAATGTTGTAAAAAACGGCTTTGATCGTTTGTCTGAACTCCCAGAGTGGTATACTTGGTTAGTTTTTGCTGTATGCAGTGCGGCTATAGGAATCCGTGGCGGTAAACAATTTATGGGAAAAAAATAATGTATACATATTTTGTAAAATCTGTCGATAGAGTGGTTGATGGGGACACAATAGATATTAGCATAGATCTTGGGTTTGGCCTTACTAAGAAAGAAAGGGTTAGACTTGCAGGCATAGATACGCCCGAAAAAAGAACTAAAGATTTGGTGGAAAAAAAGATGGGCTATCAAGCTACAGAGTTTCTTGAGATGCATCTTATGGAGGCAAAAAAACTTACCGTAAGAACTGAAAAAGACGGTAAATTCGGGCGTATGCTTGGTTGGCTGTACAAATCAGAAGAAGACACAAAGTCTATTAATCAAACTATGATCGATAAGGGTTATGCTTGGTCTTATGATGGAGGCACTAAGGAAAAGAACCTTGAAGATCTTATGGAAAAAAGGGGTAAATCAGATGGCGTTTGAGGCGTTAAAATTACTGCAAGAAAAGTGTGGTGTAGAACCAGATGGAGCGTTTGGTCCTAATACAGCTAAAGCTATGGTTATGCACTTTGAGCTGTCACCGGAGCGTGGCGCACACCTGCTAGGTCAGACTGTGCATGAAAGTGGGTCTTTTAAGCATACGGCAGAAAATCTAAACTATTCTGTTGAGTCTTGTTTGAGGGTGTTTAGTAAGTACTTTAAAACAACAGAAGAAGCAGAGCCATATGCAAGAAACCCCCAAGCCCTTGCGGATAAGGTGTACGGACACCGTGGCGGTAACGAGGGACAAGGCTATGCGTGGCGAGGTCGAGGTTTCCTTCAATTAACGCACAGAGACAACTATAGGATGTTTTCAAGTGATATGAGACTGCCAGAGGTCATGGACAACCCTGATCTTGTATCTCATGATTACGCTATGGATTCAGCTTTATGGTTCTTCAAGAGAAACAACATATGGAAAATATGTGATGAAGGTGTAAATGAAGACACAATTAAGCGCGTAACTAAGGTTGTAAACGGTGGTTACAATGGTTTAGATCATCGTATAAAGGAAACTAAAAAGATTTATGGTTGGTTAAAATAATACTATAGTATAAAATGTAATAAAATGTTAAAGTTCAATTGAACTTTTTGGAGATAAAAATGGTACTTCCCCTCTTAGGTAGCTTTTTAGGTTCAGCATTACTTCCCGGAATGTTTGGCGGTAGTTTAGGAACGGTGGCAGCAGGAGCCATAGGATCTGGTCTAGGAAGTCTCTTACAGGGAGATGATTTCGAGGACGCGGTCACTACAGGCTTGACAAGCTTTATGGGCGGCAAGCTTTTAGGCGGCTTGGGTAAAAGCCCTGAGTTAGCTAAGTTAGGAGAGGGTGCTTCTAATGCAGATAAACTAACGAGTATGATAAATCCGAAACTTACATCAGGAGCCTCTGGCATAAATGCTCTTGGCGGCAAAGAGGCTCTCACAGGCGCACTAAAAGGTGGTTTAGAGACTATTAGGGCAAATCCGATGACTGCAGCAGGTATAGCAGGGGGTTCTTTACTAGGTAACCAAATGACTAAAGCTCCAGATATGGAAGAAAAGAAGCCTTTCGTTCCTAGTGAAACTATGCCGTTTCAGCAGAATATAAACCAACCTCCCCCCGGATACAGGCCGGGAATTGACCCACAATTTAATTATGGTTTTCACAATCCATCAGCGTCTGAGTTAGAAACAAGGATTTTGCAAGAGGGCGGTATAGCAGGGTCAGCGCCTCCAAATGAAAAAGACGTTATAGTTAATGCTGTCAATGCTATAAAAGGCAATATTGATCAGCAGTCAGCTTCCATAGCATTAGCTCAATTTGTTCAGCAGTATGGTGAAGAAGCGTTAAATGAGCTTATTTCTGACGTACAATCTGGAGAGTATGATAGTATGGGTGGAAAGGCTGAAGGGATGATTGAGGGCGGTGGAGATGGCATGAGTGATTCCGTGCCTGCGACTATAGATGGAGATCAAGATTTACTTATAAGCAAAGATGAGTATGTCGTTGATGCTCCTACCGTTTCTATGATTGGTAATGGATCTAGTGATGCAGGAGCTAAAAAGCTTGATAAGATGAGGGAAGATGTGAGAAAAGCATCTACAGGATCTTCTATGCAGCCTAAGCAAATAGATTCTATGGAGATTTTAAATAAGGCGTTGTCATGAAAGATGTTCGAACAGGATTAATGTTTTCTCCAGTTCCTAAAGAATATGTTGACGCTGTATGGTCTAAAGTAGCAGAAATTATGAAGCGCTCTGTGGGAACAGCAGAGGGTAAATACGAAGTAGAAGATTTGCATACTTGTATAATGGACGATGAGATTGTTTTATGGATTGTTGCCGATCATGATAAAGATGACGAAATTATAGCAGCAATAACCACCAGATTAATAGAATACCCCCAAGGAAATTCTATGGCTATGGACTGGATTGGTGGTAAAAGAATGAAAGACTGGTTGCCGCTAGCACAGGAGTCTATATCTCGTTATGCTAAAGAGCATAAATGTAAGTACCTAGAGGGATACGGACGAAAAGGTTGGGATCGTTGGCTTAGAAAATACGGGTGGAAGCCAGATTACATCGCGTACAAAATGGAGTTAAGTTAATGGGTAAGGGTAATAAGCAGGTAAAAGCAGGCGAACAAACGGTAATTAATTCATTACCTGATTATGCCCGTCCTTTTTATGAGAACCTAATGAAAAGAGGAGAGGCTGAATCTCTTAATCAATTTCAACCTTATACTGGTCAAAGAGTAGGTATATCTGGTGATATTGGAGATATAGCAGCATCAAGAGATACCATTAGAAATGATGTTGTAGGCAGGGGTATTGACGGTCTCGATGAGGCTATGGGCATACAAAGAGACGCAGTCTCAGGTGTGGGTGCCGCAGGAAATCAGGTTGGCGATATTGCAGGCCAGATGGGAAATACTGCAGGAGGTATAGCAGGTCTTAGAGGTGACGTAAGAGGCGCTTCTCAATATGATCCAACAAATTTTGGTCAGGCCAGACAGTTTACTGGTGCAGAAGTTGATAATTACATGTCTCCGTATATGGATGCTGTGGTTGGAAAACAAAAAGATGCAGCCATACAAGACTTTAATAGGATGGGCGCATCAAGAAATGCAGCCGCTGTTAAAGCGGGCGCTTTTGGTGGGTCTAGACAGGGTGTAGCAGATTATTTAGCACAAGAAGGTTTACAGGATCAGTTGGGAAATATAGACGCAACTGGAAGACAGCAGGCATTTGAGCAAGCATCAAGGCAGTTTGGTGCGGATAGAGCGGCAGAGATGGATACAATGTCTCGACAAGAAACCGCCAATCAGTTTGCTCAAGGACAAAGAATGGCAGGTTTGGGTCAAGAGGCAGGACTGTTTGGCCAAGAGCTAGGCGCTCTTGGTCAGCAGGCAGGAACCCTAGGGCAGCAGGCAAATATGTATGGTCAGCAAGCGCAGCTTGGGCAGGGTATTGCTTCTCTTGGTGGAGACATGAGGGCAACAAACATACAAGACGCACAACTTCTTGAGGGAATGGGTAAAACTCAGCTAGATGAGCAACAGAAACAACTCGATGTTGGCTACGGTGATTTTATGAATCAAAATAACTTTAACAAAGACCAGCTGGGCTTCTTCTCTAATTTACTACAGGGAGTTCCCGTTCAACCAAATCAGACCACAAACATGTATCAGCCTTATAACCCGATGCAACAGGCACTGGGTGCAGGTCTTACAGGTCTGTCCCTATATCGTGGATTTCAATAATGATGAACATAATTCAGATAGAGGATGCGCTTAAAAGCTTTTCTCAAGATCAATTAGTTGGAGAACTTAACCAACCATCAGGAGGAGTTCCTGAATTTTTAGTTCTTACAGAGCTTGGCAGAAGAAACCGAATACAGAGTGATATGAATAGGCAGCAAGCAGAGAATCAGCCTACCGTAGCAGAAGATGTAATTAATGCGGCAGGTGTACCACAGGGCGGTATACGAGAGATTTCTAGGGCTATGGATGCAAAAAGTTCAGTTGCACAAAATACTGGCGTTGAAAAGATGGCAGACGGTGGTGTTGTTAAGATGTTTGAGGGAGGTATAGGAAATATATCAAGAAATATAAATGATTTTAATCCATTAGAGATACCTCAATTGCCAGTAGCAATGAACCAAATGGATAATACGATACAAGCTGCAGCAGAGGCCAATCAGGTGTTGCAGGAAGGCTTAGATGAAATACAAAAAAAAGAAGAACAAAAAAGGCAAGTAGAGCTTACTAAGTTTTTAGCTAGTCAAAAACCACGTTTCCAAGGCGGCAATGTTCCGGGCGGCTCTCTACCAAGCGAAAATCAGAGGCTGATTGAAGAAGCTGCAGAAATGAAGGAAAGGCTAGATAAACAGCGGGCTGAATCAAACTTTATGAACCCTGAT
>Ga0181369_1000023_pt1 | contig 45258 bp, 55 predicted proteins | sample LowvirmetaG_8_FD_130088 | JGI IMG/M metagenome (GOLD analysis project Ga0181369, IMG submission 130088) | Marine viral communities from the Subarctic Pacific Ocean - Lowphox_04 viral metaG | ecosystem: Environmental > Aquatic > Marine > Oceanic | place: Subarctic Pacific Ocean | collected... | reverse complement strand
CAACAGCAACAGAATTACATACCTATCAAAGAGGTGCTAGAAAATCAAAAGTATACCGATCATACGAAGGATTCTATGTAGAATTTTATGAAGGCGGTAAAATGGTAGAGCGTAGGGCTTTATATGAACACTCAGAACAGTACGCAGAAAATGCAGCAGAAAACTGGGTCGACGAGTTAATACAATTAAATGGCTAAATTTGATCCAAAAGAATTAGAAAATTCAAATAGAATTTATAAATCAGCAACCCCAAAATACACAGCAGATTGGTATGTTAAATGGACAGCATCCTTTTTTATACTAATCGGTATGTCAATACGTGGGGTAGAAGGTTTACAATTCTATGATTTAATTATGTCAATGGTTGGAGTCACTGGCTGGTTAATTGTAGGATTATTATGGAAAGATAGAGCTCTCATACTTTTAAATGGTATTGGAGTAGCTTTATTACTTAGAACATTAATTGAATTGATATAAGGGTTTACAAATAACCTAAACTATGGTATAATATACATTATGAATATTTTTGTACTCAATCACGATCCTGTCATTGCAGCACAGGAACAATGCGATAAACATGTTGTGAAGATGATTTTAGAATCAGCACAAATGTTATCAACAGCACACCGAATGTTAGATGCCACAGAAACACGTGGTCCATCTAAGTCAGGAAAAACAATGGTTAAGAAATGGATTTTCGAAGATGATCGGGAAGACATTTTATATAAAGCTGTTCACATGTATCACCCATGCACAACTTGGACATTACAGTCTGCACATAATTATCGTTGGCACTATAAACACTTTGTTGCTCTATGCGACGAATACACGTATAGATATGATAAAGTCCATGTAACAGACACAAGACTAAGAGAACCTTTGGAAAGATTACCAGATAATATACCTATGAAAAAGCTTACACCGTTTGCATTAGCAATGAAAGCATTTCCAGATTGTATTACAGAATGTGCAGTAGAATCTTACCAGAATTATTACCATACTAAATTAGCATATATGCCAATGGTATGGACTAAAAGAAAACAACCAGAATGGTTTAATCCTAAAGCTTATGAAAAAGCTTACAATAAATTAGACTGGGTAGGTCAAAATTGGGAGGCAGCAAATGCCAACGTATGATTTTAAAAATAACGATACAGGCGAAGTAAAAGAATATATAATGACCATAGCTGAGATGGAACAGTTTAAAAAAGACAATCCTAATATGCAACAAGTTATATCAACAGCTAAACATAATTTAATTACTAACAAAGATGGTTCAGTATTAACAAAAGCGGGAGATGGATGGAAAGAAGTTCAACAAAGAATTCAATCCGGAATGCCTCCTAAAGATAGACATTTAATAAACACGAAATGAGCGATATAAGTCATATAGAATATGCCGTAGTATTTAATGAGTTAGGACACTTCCAAGAATATTGCCACGGTACTTACGAAGAGGTTGAATTTTATTGTGAACAAAGAGGTTGGTACGTAGATAGATATTTAGATAACGTAGCACCTTCTACAGTTCAAAAGGGATTCAGATATGTTGGGAAAGGCGTAGATCCGTGCGCTACAAATAGAGGATTTGATTATGAAAAAGCTGAGCCTATTGTTGATAATAGTTGGTAGTGTTAGCTGCTCTACAGTAGAGATATTACCTGGACTTTGTTTTAATGAGAAAGATAAATCACATTTATGTGAACCAGAGGAAACAGTTGATCCACCAAAGGAAAGAACCCCAGGTGAAAAATGGGATATGTGTGAACCGTGGCTACATCATGATGGTGAAGTCTGGATGGATTGCATGATGATAGCATGAGTATACCATACGAACCAATTAAGTTTTTATCAGACTTAGAACAACATACAAAAAAGTCTGGAAGATATTATACAGATCCTGAAGGTAATAAATACTATTCAGTTACTACTGTATTATCGATTTTAAATAAAGAAGCTATAATGGCTTGGCGTAAAAGGGTTGGCAATGAAGAAGCTAATCGTATATCAACCCAAGCAGCTACAAGAGGAACAAAAGTACACGATATGATAGAAAAATATATCGTGGGAAAAGAATTTGATCAGGATAATTTGATTGCATTATCTAATTTTAAAGATATACAACCTATTATAGATCAGAACCTAACTAAAATCCATGCAGTTGAAGCACGGTTATTTTCTAAACATTTAGGATTAGCTGGTACAGTAGATTGTGTAGGAGTTTGGGATGGTAAGCTTAGCATTATTGATTGGAAAACATCCAAGAAATATAAAAAGAAAGAATGGTGTGAAAACTATTTTATGCAAGCTTCTGCATATGCAATTATGTGGGAAGAAAGAACTGGCATGCCAATTACTAATCTAGTGGTTGCTATTGCTGGGGATGAAGGCGCTCAGATCTTTATTGAACATAGAGATAACTGGGATAAAAAATTAATAGAAACTATAACAGAATATAATAGGAGAAAAAACAAATGATAGGCGTAAATGAATCATTTCCTACATTCCATATGAATGGAGTAGAGGGAGAAGAATTGGTTGTTAGAAATTCAATGGACTATAGTGGATGGAGAGTATTTTATTTCTATCCTAAAGACTTTACTTTTATTTGCCCAACAGAGATTGTTGCAATGGATAAATTATTAGGTGAAGCTCAAGTGGTAGGATTTAGTGGAGATAATGAGTTTTGTAAAAAAGCTTGGAAAGAATCTTTACCAGAAACATTAGGAAACATCAGACATACTTTACTAGCAGATTGTGGATTAAAACTATCCCATGAATTAGGTATTGTAGACTTTGGTGCACTCGCTTCTTTAAGAGCAACATTTATTGTTGACCCTGAAGATAAAATACAACACGTATCAGTAAATGCATTAGATACGGGTAGAAATGCAGATGAGATTTTAAGGACTTTACAAGGACTTAAAGCCGGTGGATTAACAGGTTGCTCGTGGAATCCGGGTGACGATTTCGTGGTATAAAAAAATGGCAGGATATTCAGGACCTTTATGCGAAGCTTTAATTAAAAAACTAGAAGGCGAGATTGCAATAGCAGTAGCCAACGTGGAAGTTTATAAAACTAATCCAGCAGGGATTGGAGAACATCCAGGTATAGTAGAAGCAATAGAAATAGAAATTGCAAAAATAGCTGAAGCAGACGATAAAATCGAAACGATAAGAAAATATTTCTCATAAATAGTGTTTACATACTGCACAAAATGTGGTATAATACACTATTATGGAAAATTTTAGAGCATACATATCAGAAGCTAAGAACAAAGGTTTAACAATCTTTGACATAGACGATACTATGTTCAAAACAAAAGCCAGAGTAAAGGTAATGCCTTCTGGTAAAACATTAACCCCTCAACAATTTAATACCTACAAGTTAGGTAAAGGCGAGGAGTTTGACTTTGGGGAATTTAAATCAGCAAAGTTATTCCAACAAACTGCGGTTCCAATCGGTAAGATGATCGCTAAGTTTAAAGCGATTCTGAAAAATGCTGTTAAATCAGGATCGAAAGTAATAATAGTAACTGCAAGAGCAGATATGGATGATAAGAAATTATTCCTTGATACATTTAGATCTCATGGAATAGATATAGATAGATCACATATTATTCGAGCAGGTAATCTAGGTATGAAATCAAGTGCTGAAGCCAAAGCACAAGTATTCAAACAATTTCTAGACACAAACGAATACAGCAGAATTAGGTTATTTGATGATGATAAAAGTAATTTAAAAGCTTTATTATCCCTCAAAGATGATTATAACGACATAGAGTTTGAAGCCTGGCTAGCGAATGACAAAGGTCAAATTAAAAAGGTGAGATGATGCCAACAAAATTTAAACCAAGCGAAACAGTAAGATTAAGGGGAGAACCAAAAGCTACTACAAGAAATTATTATATAAAAAATATTTCTAAAACAGAATTATTTGAAGCATTAAATAATAGCAATACAACTCCTAAGAGAAAACAAAAAATTAGAAATGAATTAGTCCGTAGAGGGATAAAAATAGTTATGGTACCGAAGGGTGAAGAAGTCTAACTGGCATGGTGGTAAAGGATCAGGACGCCGTGATTCACAAAACGATCAACTATATTCTGATAATTGGGAAAAGATTTTTGGTAAGCCTAAACCTGTAGCTAAAGCTAGAAAAGCACAACCAAAACATTCTGTCACACAAGTACATAAAGATAAGTCAAAACAAATACCTAGAAAGCATAAATATAACCATATAGAGGATACACTAGGAACATGATAGATATAGAAAAATTCGATTTTGGTTTTACTGCGGTAGATGAATCTGAGCTAGAGGCTGTACAAAAAACAACTACTAAGCTACAAACAACTTCATCTAAAGTAGAAGAAACCGAAGACAAATTAAATAAATTATATAATGCTATATTACCATTGCTTAGCAATTTGAAGATGAACCCAGAAAAGGAATATATACTTTGGCCAAATAGGGTAGAAAAAGTAGAGGAATTCGAAGAGTTAATCTCGAATATAGTTAAGTAATGGCAAGACTAGATATATCTAATATCGATATGAATGAAATCCACGTAAAAGTGGGTGGAACAGCTAACACAACAGTAAGTATGAATGATGCAGATGTTAGAGGTATGGCAGCTCCTGATACAACCTATGCAGGAGCAGATGGTATTAGTACTGGTAATAATTCTACTATTGCTATTGGGGAATTTAGAAATGGTGAACATACTTCTCTAGATTCTTTCTTCGGTCTAAGCTCTTGGGATACTTTCAATACTGATAGTGTTGCAAACAATAGTTTTGGAACAGCCCAAGCTTTTTGCCAAATGGCATTTAAAAACGATACAGCAAATAGTAGGATTGAGGCTGTTTATTATGGTGGAACCACTGCAGCTATGGCAACAACCTATACCTCTTATATACCTTATACAGGGTTTACTGGAAATATCAATGTGAAATATACTACTACTGGACTAGTATTCGCCAAAGTAAATTCTGGAAATTACACATATCAACCTAAAGGTTGGCCAGGAAATACTCAGAACACTGCAATTTCAGGATCAATGCCATACACTAACTCACGAGCAAGAAAAGTTTCTGGTACTAACTATCTAATTCCAACAAGTGGATATGTTCCATTTAAATGGTTCGTAGAAGGTCCAGGTTGGCAATCAGGTGGGAATTTTAACAGTGGATTTGACAATGTGGATCACACTTTTAGTTTTACTGTTAGCTTTGTTTCAGATAGCGTTACATATAGCTCGACCTCTTCAAGTAAGTTTGTTCAGCTATACGCGGGTAGAGGCCCATTAATGTTATAAATATGGGTATAAGACTCAGAGAGGAATTAAAAATGAATATTGAAAAATTGAGAGAACAATTAATTATAGATGAGGGACAAGTAAATGAAATATATAATGACCACCTTGGTTATGCTACATTTGGGATCGGGCATTTGGTTATCGAAGGAGACCCAGAATTGGGGGCTCCGGTCGGCACTCCAGTCTCAGAAGAACGTGTTGTCGAATGTTTTGAAAAAGATGTCGAAACAGTAATAAATGATTGTAAAATATTACATGAAGGCTGGGATGGATATCCTGAAGAAGCTAAACAAGTAATAGCTAACATGATGTTTAATATGGGTAGAACAAGGTTAAGTAAATTTAACAAACATAATTCCGCACTTAAATGTGGGGATTGGAAAACAGCCGCTGCGGAAGGAAGAGATTCCAGATGGTATAAACAAGTGACAAATCGAGCAGAACGATTAATGTCAAGATTAGAGGAAATATAAAATGTCAGTACTAAGATTAAATGCAGCTGAAGTCAATTTAAGCTCAGCATCTAACGTAGGTTTTGCTAAATTAGTAAGAGTACTAAATAACAAAACATCTGTACAAGTTATCACACAGAAAAATGCTGGTGGAACTACAATCGCTACAGTTACATTGGCAGCTGGAGAAATAGCTTATATAGCAAAAGCCCCAACTGATACATTGACAGGCGTTGCAACATCATTAGCAGTAAGCGTAGCATTTGCTAACTAAAAATGGCTTACTCAAGTAAGGTAGTAGATCGATTCGAAGATGTACTAAAGAATCCTGCCAAACATGGTGTTGGTAGGTTCGATCCTAAAGATCCAAATGTAGTAACAGGTTTAGCAGGTGCTCCAGCTTGTGGCGATGTTATGAAGTTGGATCTAAAATTAAACCCAGACACGGATGAAATACTCGATGTCAAATTTAAAACCTATGGATGCGGAAGTGCAATTGCTTCATCAACAATGTTTGTTGAAATGCTTAAAGGTAAAACACTTGAACAAGCAAAACAAATTAAAGATAAAGAAATTGCAGAAGCTCTTGAATTACCTCCAATTAAACTCCATTGTTCTGTCTTAGCAGAAGAAACAATTCAAACTGCTATAAAAGATTGGGAAAAGAAACAAGCACATCGTAAACATAATAACCCTCCAGATGTTAGACCTAACTGATGCTGCGATCAATCAGGCGATTAGCCAAACGCAGGATAATGCTAACGATACTATACGAGTTGGCGTTACTGGTGGTGGGTGTACTGGTTTTAAGTATATTTTCGATTTCGCTGATACAGTTCATAGCTCGGATCATATCCTAGATTACGGAAAATTTCAAATAGTAATAGATGAGGATTCTCTTCCTCTTTTAGACGAGGCAATCATCGATTTTGTCCACGAAGGTCTAAACAAATCATTTAAGATAATCAATCCTAAAGAAACCGCTTCCTGCGGTTGTGGCGTTAGTATCTCATTCTAGCACCTCAAGTTATATAAATAGATATATGGAAATATTTGAACTGATTATGGAAGTAGGTGCGCCCGTCGCAGGTGCATTATTAATGGGTTATTTTATATTCCTAATATTAAAACAGATATTAGGTGGTTTGGTTGATTCAATATCTACTCTTACAATGTTTTGCAAAAGTTTAGAAACAAGGGTGAGTACTATGAATAACGAAATGATTAAGATAGATTTATTAGTAAGTAGTGCATTAGAGCTTACTCCACCTATCGAACGGGTTGCTAGAGCTAGTAACTTCGTTGAAGATGGTAAAATAGACGCAAGGAGAGATTAATGGACGAGATTGCAATAAGTAATGACCCTACAATAGTGCAGTTAATAAATGATTATGGATTTCCAATCGTTCTTGCGGTTGGAATGGGGTATTTTATATATTATGTTTGGCAATTTATTTCCAATGAATTAGAGCCTGAGATTGAAAAGATGCACATGCAACTAATCAGGTTAATTGATCAGGTAAGGATGCTTGATCAGGATATGATAAGATTACAACAAAAAGTAAATGTTGTATTAGAGTACAGGGAGAGGCAGAAATTTCTAGAAGATATAGAAGAAAAAGAAGCTCTCGAGGAGAAACGGAATGAAGAGAATCGATAAAATAAAAGATAAGATAGAGATTGGAGCATTAATAACTATCTTTTTATTATCCATAATCAGTTTATCACCAAATATAAATGCTGATGAATTAGTACATGAATTTAAAAACCCATCATTCTCTGGTATTGGTACCTCAGCTCACTATTTAACTGTTGAGAACCAAGAGAAATCCAGAAGAGATGCTATTGCAAAAGATTTAGAAGCAGCTTTAAAACAAGCTGAAAGAGACGCAGAGAATACAACTCTTGCTAAGTTTATGCGTAACTTAGAAAGTAGAATATACGCACAATTATCTAAACAGCTAGTAGAAAAACTATTTGAAACCTGTACAGTCGAGGCAGTAGCTGCTGGAACATGTACAGAAACAACATTCGGTAGTTTTGTATTAGAAGGTAATACGATTACCTATCAAAAAACAATCTGTGATGAATCACTCTGGGCATGTACCCAAGGTGATCAGGTTATTGTTATGACAATCATTGCAGAAGATGGATCAGAAACTCAAATAGTAATACCAATTGGTGCAGGAACAGCTGGAAATGGAACAGGTTAGAAACTTATTCTTATTATCATTACTCGCGCTGCTTGTTAGTAGCTGTGCTTCTATTGTACCAGTTAATGGATTAGATGCAAAGAATTGTAATCCCAATTTAAATCTAGCATGTGTAGAAGACCCAGAAGTGGTCCGAATGCCTACATATGAAGAGCTAAGAAATTTACCATCACCAGAAAATCCAGTCGTTGTAGCTGTATATCAATATACAGATAAAACTGGACAAAGAAAACAAAAAGGAAATGCAGCAATGTTTAGTACTGCCGTTTCTCAAGGTGGTGAAACAATGCTAATTGATGCATTGAAAAGTGCCGGTGAAGGTACATGGTTTAGAGTGGTAGAAAGAGTAGGATTAGATCACCTTACTCGTGAACGACAAATTGTTCGTACTACTAGAGAACAGTATAACACTGATGGAGAAGATAAAACAGGTCTAGCCCCATTATTGTTCGCTGGAATAATTCTTGAAGGAGGTATCATAGGTTTCGATACCAATATTGAGACAGGAGGAGTGGGAGCTAGAACTCTTGGCATTGGTTACTCACAACAATACCGAAGAGATATAGTTACTGTTTCCCTCCGAGCAGTGAGTACATTAACAGGAGAGATTCTGCTTAATGTCCAAGCATCAAAAACTATCCTATCGATCGCGGATGGTTACGATGTATTTAAATTCGTTGATATGGACACCCAACTAATAGAGATTGAAGATGGGATGACAGAGAACGAATCAGTGACACGGTCGCTTCGCTCAACTATTGAAGCAGCTGTGTTGGAATTAATATATCAGGGCGATGAACGAGGATTCTGGGAAATCAATTGGCCAGTAAATAAAATGATAGAAGGTAAAGTTGGGGAAATTATCGACGATGCTGAAATTATCTATACTGAACCATCTGAAATTCCTGAAGAAGTTCCTACTCCTGATAATATAGAGGAAATAAGAGGATGAAAATGTTAAAAAGATATATCGCATTTTTGTTTATATTATGCCCTGTGGTTTTATTTGCCGGAACAAACGATAACGAAGTCAAGCTTGACCAGGCTGGTGACACACTTAAATTATACATTGACCAAATAGGTTATGGTAATAAAATTTGTGGAACTATCTCATCTGGTGCTTGTGCTAGTGATTGGACACTAACCGGTAATACCGTAACGATGGATATTGATATGATCGGTAACCTAAACCAAGTCTTCGGACCAACCTTATTTGATAGTACTGATGTAGATTTAAAATTTACAGGTAATAGTAATATCTGGGATTGGAACGTAGGTTATGGTGGAAGTGCTGATAGTTCAGTATTAGATGTAGACATTACTGGTAGTTCAAATACATTCGATATAGATTGGGGTTATGCAGCCTCAGCTGAAAGATTGGATTTTGATTTAGATATTACTGGTAGTTCAAACGTTTGGAATATTGATATTGAAAATGATGATGCAACTTGGAACGTTGATGTTATAGGAAGTTCAAATAACTTCTTAACAACTCAATCCGATGGTGCATATAATTCAATCACTATGGAATATATAGGTTCTAATGGTGACGTTGATATATTACAATCTTCAGGTACATGCCCAACAGGCGTGACTGGATGTTACGGAGTTATAAGTGCAGACTTTGATTCAGAAAATGCAATTATTGATATTAAGCAAAAAGATACTGGCGACTAGTCTAGTCTTTAGTTCTTTCGCTTTTGCTGATAATATTGGCGATATAACAGAACACAAGGGCAGTGGTGGAATCACTCGCGAAGGTGAGAGTTTTACCACTGAACTTGGATTAGGTGTCCAGCAAATGGATGCTATTGAAACGGCCAAAGGTCGTATTAAATTAACTTTCTTAGATGATACAGTATTAAGATTAGTAGAACATACAGAGGTTGTACTAACTAAATATTATTTTGATCCAAACAATACTCAAAATAATTCTTTGGGTATGAAGTTTGTATCTGGTACAGCAAGATTTGCTACAGGTGGATTAGGATTAGTACCAAAAGAGAATATAGTAATAACAACCCCTACAGCTACTATTGCAGTTAGGGGAACAGATTTTACTACTACTGTGGATGAGTTAGGTAGAAGTTTAGTTATACTTCTTCCGGAAACAGAATGTACAATAGATGGAGATTGTTCTCCTTCTGGTGCAATCACAGTAACAAATGAAGGCGGTACGGTATCACTGACCGAAGCATACCAAGCAACAATGGTATCAAGCTTTGATAGAATACCTACACAACCCGTAGTTTTAGATAATATAAATTTAAATATGATAGACAATATGTTTATCGTAGCACCACCTCCAAAAATTACAGAGGCGGTAGAAGAAGAAAGTTCTAGTTCAGATAGTTCAACTTCTCTTCTAGATTTTACAGAACTTGACCAGGACTTATTAAAAGAAGACTGGGAAGAAGAAGACCTCGAGTATACCGAACTAGATATGGATTTACTCGACGTAGATTTTCTACAGGATGTATTAGTTACAATTGAAGAAGTTAATATATTAAAACGTAGTACTCAATCAGCTCAATCTGCAGGATCAGGTACAGCTGATATTCAAGGTACAACCGTAGGATTTGATAAAGATACACAATATAATACTATTATAGATCAAGGTATGGGTCAAATATGGTTCTATAGAGAAGTAAATGGAATTATATCAGTTAAAATTCCTATAGATAGTAATACAACATTAAGGAGCGAGAATGAAGGTAAAGAAAACCTTATTACTGTTGGCGATGGTCAGTCTATCGTTATCATCATACGTCAAGGCGGGTGATGAGCACAATCACGTAGAAATAGACCAAGTTAGTTCTAGTGATAACTTTAACCTGAGTATAGAACAAATCGGGTATGAAACCCATGCAAGATTCTCCTTTGACCATAATAATAATACTGTAAATCTTTTACAATCAGGAAACAATATGTATTTTGGATATACTGACGCATGGGGTTCTGGTTATAGCTGGGGTGGGGATTTAGATGGATTACGTAATGAGATAGATGTAAGACAAAAATGTTCTACTTCTAGTTGTAATGCTAATGATTTCCAATTCCACGTTTGGGGTGATGATAATAAAGTCGTCTTCGGACAAGGATATGAAAACAACAATAGTACTACACCAAACTGGAATTATGACGGGACAGAGCCAGGTGGAAATTTTGTCAGATTAGATATTCACGGGGACAATAACGAATTTAAGGGAAGCCAAAAGATGGATTCAAATACTATATCCCATTCTATTCTAGCAAATATATACACTGATAATAATGATGTATATGTTAAACAAATGCAAAATGGAAACAAATCATTTACTCTTACAATTAGAAATTCGCATGGTAATGAAGTTAACGTTGTACAGAAAAATGACGGGGCTCATACAGCAACAGTAAATTTATTAGGATCACAACCAACAGATTTATCTTTAACACAATCAGGTAGTACAACTCAATCATATACGTTATCCCAAAATTGCGTGACAGTTGGTGGTTGTAGTATATCAGTAACACAGAATTAGTATTGCATAGTATAACACTTTTATGAAATATATAACAACGATTTGGACAAGTATTGCACTTTGTATTGCACTTTTGGGCGTAAGAATTTTAGACCCAGTTTTAGTAGAACAAATAAGATTAAACACATTCGATCAATATATTAAGAGCTTACCCGACAAGGAATCCGATGTTGTTCTACTATCACTCGGAGAAGAAACATTATCTGTCTATGGGCAATATCCCTTTCCAAGACATACCTACGCACAATTAATATCAGACTTAAGAAACGCAAATGCTGGCATGATAGCATTTACTATTATGTTTCCAGAAGCAGATAGGTTTGGTGGTGACGAAGTATTTATCTCTTGGGTAAACAATAATGGTATTATATTAGCACAGGATGCTTCTTCGCGAGGGCGCTCGGACACAGCCCCGTACGTGGGTACGGCCACGCTCGGTGAGGGTGACGCGTATGACTTTGTTCCTAAATATAAAGGATTAGTTACGAATATAAAAGAATTAGAAGATGCTGCATGGGGTGTAGGATTAATAAATGCAGGTAAAGAAGTAGATAATATAACAAGACGGATTCCTTTATTGTCCCAAATAAACGGACAGTTATATCCAGCAATGCCTTTAGAAATCATAAGAGTATTACAAGATAAAAAGTCATATAGCTTAAAAGCCGACTATGATGGTATAAAAGATGTAATGATTCCACCATACGATCCTATTAAAACAGATTATAATAGTTCTATATGGTTAAATACTAATTATACCCATACTGAATATGAATATGGAAAAGATGTATTACCTAATCTGGAAGGTCAAACAGTCCTGGTCGGTCTAACAGCAAGTGGCCTTGCTTCTCAAATACCCACACCTCAGGGTTTGTTTTCTGCTCATCAACTTCAGGCTTCTGCTCTTCAAACAATAATGGATGGGACAAGCATATCTCGTCCTCAATGGGCTGATCTTCTAGAGTTAGGTTTAATGGTAATTGGGTCATTGATGATTGTGGCATCGATATACTACCTTTCTGTGTGGATTGGTGCTGTAGCCTTCTTCGGCGTTGTCTCTGCCTACTGTGCTTTAGTCTGGTACTTCTGGACCTCAAGTGGGATACTCCTTGATCTATCCTATTCTATAATAGTATATATACTTTCTTTCGCTTCAAGCGCGTTCAATAATTTTTATATACAATTCAAACTAAGACAACAAATAAAAGGACAATTCAGCACATATCTTTCTCCTGATCTAGTTAATCAATTAGTTAAGAATCCAGAACTAATGGTATTAGGGGGAGAAAGAAAAGAAATGACATTTATGTTTATGGATATAATAGGATTTACACCTATATCAGAAGCATATAAAGAGAATGACGATCCAGAAGGATTAGTTGATTTAATTAATTATTACTTAGATACCATGACCAAAATTATATTGAAGCATGGAGGAACTATAGATAAGTATATGGGGGATTGTATAATGGCTTTCTGGAATGCTCCCCTCGATTGTCCAGATCATGCAAATAAGGCGGTTATAACTGCAATGGAGATACTTGATGCGGGAAAAGAATTACAAAAGGAATTGGAAGAAAAAGGTTTACCTACTATTGGCGTTGGGATTGGTATCAATACAGGTGACTGCATCGTTGGCAATATGGGATCAGAATCACGATTTGATTACTCCGTTATTGGAGACGCAGTCAATCTCGGTGCTAGACTCGAGGGACAAACAAGAAATTATGATGGGGTGGACTTGTTGTTATCATCCTACACTTATCAAGCAGGTTTATCAACAGCAGTCCGTGAAATCGATAGAATACAAGTTAAGGGAAAAAAGGAAAAAGTTACCATATATACCCCAATACCAGGCACCGACGGACGAACAGATTAAAATCTTTTGGGCTCTAAATATCCTGGATGTACTTGTTACCCACCATGGTATAAAACACCCACAAATTAGGGAAAGAAATCCCCTTATTGGACCTGATCCTTCTCTTATAAAATTGACATTACATAAAGGTGTTCTTGGTCCACTTACAGTAGATAACATAAATTCCCAACAGATGACAATCACCAATGCTCTGTTGGTTACTGCAGTTATTAACAATGCATACATAATATCTAATCTAGATGCTTGGTAACGTCACAATTACGTGAACTTTTCAAATTAGGGGTTTACAAACCCCTTTTTTTACGGTATAATACACCCATAATATTTAAAAATAAGGAGTTAAATATGAAAACATTACAAAAACACGGGCTTTTAGATACAGACTTTCTACAAGCATGTTTATTGTTTATTCTTCCAATTATAATTAAGGTGATATCATAATGAAATTAATATTTGACGTAGACGGAACACTTATGGATGTCGAACATAGAAGACATTTCGTATCTGGTCCTTCAAAAGACTGGGACAGTTTTATGGACCCAAAGGTTATGGAGGGTGATTCTCCAAACCAACCTGTGGTAGATATAGCATTAGCTATGGCAGAAGCGGGTCACGAGATAGTGGTTGTTTCAGCTAGAAACGAAAGACATAGAGAAGTTACTGAAGCTCAATTGAAAGCAGCGGGGGTACAATTCCAACATCTTTTCTTAAGACCAGATGGTGACTTTAGATCGGATGATATGTTCAAAGAAGAAGTTTTGGATGCTCTTATAGCAAACGATTGGAAACCAGATATGGTATTCGATGATAGAGATCAGGTCGTAGCTATGTGGAGACGAAGAGATCTCGTATGTGTTCAAGTAGCAAAGGGTAATTTTTAATTGCCTTTTGTTACGAATTGTTACGAAATTGTGACGAAAAAGGGGTTTACAAAGGACCCAAAATACGGTATAATACACCTATAATATTTAAAAATAAGGAGTTAAATATGAACAAATTAGTTATTCACACCCAGTATAAAGAAAATTACGGTGCCCACGACTGGGATGGCAACGGCGAATGTCCACAATATTGGAAATTTAAAGGTGGTTCTACTTACGTAGTTCCTAACTTCAAAGCTCCTGCTGTTACGCAGGAAGTTGTTAACCAACTTAGAGATATTATTGAATACTCTAACTATGGGTCTAAAGAATATATCCTAGATTATTCTGTTGTTCCTAGCACAGAAAAGGTCTGTGAAGATTGGGATTCTCCAATCCAGATTAACCTTGATGCTAAGCAACCTGTTGCTCTTAGGGTTATCGATAACCGTGAAGATGGTTGGATGAGATCTGAGATTCTGGAAAAGACTGAGTCTTGGACTATGATGCCAGAAAGCGAAAGAAAAGATTATTCTGCATCTTACCTAATGCGCGATGGCGATATTTGCGATGGCGAATCAGACCTTAAAAACTGGTTCGATACATGCGGCCAAGTGGAGGTGGTATAATGAGAGACTCTAAAAATTACGTGTTTACTGCACACACTCAAAGTGCAGGTGATATGCTCGAATTAGAAAATATTCGTAAAGCAGTTAAAATAATGAATAAAGAATTAAGACATTATAGGTATGGTTCCCGTCAGCAAAAAGACGGGTATGGGAGTCCGTACCGTCAGTTCTATGTTAAGTGCCAAGGGCGTGGTCCTAGAACTATTAATGCTCGTTCCGATGGTAGACACGATAGGGGATATGATCAGTCTCTTCCCCTTAGGCACGCAACTCATATGGATGTTTATATCTACGAAAGATAAGGAGAAGATAATGGAAAGATATTTAATTACAACTGAATCCTACATATATGCTAAAGACGAGAAGGCTGCAAAGTCACTCGCAGGATATGTGCAAGGAGTACAAAGGAAAAGATACGACAATCAATGTTGTGTCACTAGGTTAGAATCTGCCCCGTTTGGTGGTGGATTTGATGATACAAATTTAATAGAAGGAGAGATACTTTAATGATTGGTCAGTCGAGGTATTTAATAGAGAATAACAATGTTAATGGCGGCACGCAAAGAATTTATAAATTTCCTAATGGATACGGTGCTTCCGTTATCCGTCATAAGGGATCTTATGGATTTAAAAGCGGGCTTTGGGAACTCGCAGTCCTGGACAGCTCGGGTGCTCTTTGTTATTCTACACCTATTACAAATGATGTTATAGGACATCTGACTGACGAGGAAGTTATTTTGAAATTAAATGAAATTAGGGGTTTACAAACATCTTAAATTGTGGTATAATACACCCCATAAAATAATATTAATAAGGAGTTAATATGAATAGATTAGATCTAATCAAACAAGCGGCACTTAAAGCCAAAGCTAAAAAACTAAACACAACAGTCGAAGAACTAGAATTCCAAGAAACAGTTCGTAAACTCGACGAGCGTAAAGCTAAAATCAAAGAAGAAATGAAACTTCATAAGAAGCTAACTAGGTCAGTCAAAAAAGCTGGCAAACAAACTGCTAGCTCTTTAGAATGTTTTTCACCAGAGAATATGTATTACTCTGATAAAGAAGTTTCTTCATTTATAGAAAACAGCTCTTATATGGATGCATACAATGCCAATAGATCGGCAGATGGAGATTACTAATGAGGGTATTAATAGCAGGTTACGGAGGGGTTAGAATATTCTATGATAGACCTTTTGGATATAAAAGATATATAGTCGAATGGGATAATGGTTCACATCAGATATTTCATGGAATATGGTATAACGAAAAAACAGTTAAAGAAATCGTGGAGGCGAAATTACAAAAATGACACAATATGAAGATAGAGTCGAACAGCAAAGACTTAAAATAGAAGCTGAAGAATGGGCAAAAGGTGTAAAATCTTTACACAACCACAGTTTAGATTCAATGTGGTATGATACTAGACCTCAGGATACTGAAGATGATAAAAGGGTAACTGATCTATGTTATAACGACGGAAGTATTCGTAGAACATTATCCGATGGTGGCGTAATTATGATGGGTGTCGAATTAAGAGGACAAGACCTTATAGATCAATACGTTAAACATTCACAATAAGGGGTTTACATCTCTTAGAAATTATGGTATAATATATATTATGGGTACAACAAGTTTTTACATGGGTTCACTTAGATATGGACCGACAGGAAAGAAAAGAAAAAACCACGCGGCAAATCCTGTTAAAAGAAAATCACCAAGAACATTTACACCTATGAAGATCGATCCGATTAGAGCAAAAGCAGCAATGGAAGCTGCCGAACGTAGAGAACAAGAAAAGAAAGAATTCTTAGAAAGAATCTCTAAAGTAAAACATTCTATGGGTAAAAAAGAATCACTCCAATATACAGGAGAAAGAAAATTAGTTGGTATTGCTACAATGCATAAATCAAATGCAGTACCAATCTTCGAATCCGATAAGGAACATGCTAAAGATATAGCAAGGATGAGGAGATAAACAATTTCGGGGTACGTCACAATCTTTAACTCCTTATCATTCAGAACGTGACCTCTGCCCCACCTTAAAATTATGGCACTTAAAAAGATAAACAAAAAACGTATAGCAATGAGAAAGGATCGGGTTTCACTCGATGCTAAAATGATGGGTCCTGAGCCTTTATTTACAGACGAAGACCAAGAAGCTATAGCATTAGAACAAGAAAATGGAAAAGTAGGACCAATATGGTCTAGTGCCACAAGATGGTATAATTACTTTTATGATAATAAAGATTATGTTCCCTTTGCTATAGATTATCTGAAAGATGTCGAAGGTTGGGATGATGATAAGATTAAAATCTTTTTACGTTTACCTGATTGGAAGATTAGACGAATTGGAAATATGGCTATTGTCTGGTCAAGAGGATATAAATTCTCAGCACCCCTTCTCGAAAGTACAGCACAGATAGCAGCAGATTTATTTGCAGAAGCTTCACTATTAGAAGAGCAAAGAATAGAAGCAGTAAAAGAAAAACCTAAAATGCCTAGTATACAGGAAAGAACTAGAGCAAAAGTATTAGATACAATATATGCAGAGTTTGACCTTCTTGTAGTTGATAAGTGGATGGATGGAATTTATAAGATAGATTTTCCAGCATTTTCTTTATTTAAAAACTTTGGATTAAAAGGTAATGCTATTCCTATTTTTCATAGTATGATAGAATCAGGTTATTTAGAATTAAAAGAAGCGTATGATAAAACATGTCCTGATTGTGTAGAAGCATATAGTCATGTAACAAAAGGCAATAAGAAGAAAATGCTCAACGTATACGAATCTATATTTTCTGACCTAGATAAACTTAAAGATAGCTTTAAAGCGACGCGTAAGGCGCGTGTACGTGTGCCTAAGAGCAACGATAAACAAGTATCTAAGTTAAACTATATGAAAGAAGATCTTAACTCTAAACTAACATCTATCGATCCTGTATTGATACCAGGTAAGACTAAACTATGGATTTATAATACCAAACAAGGTAAACTAACAGAATTCTTTACAGAGAATGGATCAGGCTTCGAGGTTGTTGGATCTACATTAAAGAACTTTGATCCTAAACTAAGTAAAGTAACTAAACTTAGAAAGCCAGAACAGATACTTCCGCAGATACTAAACAAAACAGAATTTCAAATAAAGAAAATTTGGAAAGAACTAACTACAAAGATTTATGAACCAACAGGCCGAATCAATAAGGACTGTATTTTAATGAGAGTAATATAATGGATATATTAGAAGAAAAGATTATGACTAAGAAAAGATTTAGTGCAGGAGTAGAAACTCTGGTTGCTAAAAATAATATGTCATATATGGATGCAATGAATTTTATCATAGAGAAAAGAGGAATGGATTATAGCAATATAAAGAAACTTCTATCTGATTCTTTAAAAGAAAAAGTTACTGCAGAAGCACAAGGATTAAACCTAATCAAAGAAAAGAAGGGAAATACATTACCAGTATGATGCAACCCTTTGATGCATATAGTATGTACAATGCACTTAAGTTGCATTTCGAACAAGACAGCTATGATGCAGTTAAGTATAATTTTAAATCCAACGTATCATCTAAATCATTCTTTGCAAGGAAAGATAAATACTTCTTTGCCAAACTAGCTAAGAACTATGATGATAAATTGTTACAATATTATATAGCAAACTTTAAAAACGGGGTAAGCTATGTTGGTGATATGTTAAATGAAGGTGGTGAAACTAACTTTAAAGAACATATGAGAGTTCGCGAGAGCATACATCGTGAGTTTCAAAAAGATATAAATAGTTTAGTAGATATGGATAAAGAGTTTGATAGCTTCTTTGAAGCAAAACAAACCCATCCATTGATAATAAAATTATTGATGAGAGAAGAGATTAGTTTAGAGACTGTTGTTATTCTGGATTCAATATTAGGGTTTATGGACCGTGAAGGAAAGAAGATAACTGAGACAATTATTTGGCCAGATATCTCTAGAAAGATTATGAAATATAAACCTTTTGTAGACTTTAATAAGATTAAATGTGTAGACATAATCAAAAAAGGGTTTACAAAACCATAGGAGTGTGGTATAATATACTCATTATATTATGAATAAAGTGGATAATTCAATTAATACAGTGTACATGGAGAATAAAAATGTCATTTGAAAACTTAAAGAGCGCACGAGGCTCGTCTATCGACAAACTCGTAAAAGCAGCAGAAGCTGTATCCACCCCAAAAGCTGAGAATACTTCTTATGAAGATAACAGACTTTGGAAACCTACTAGAGACAAAGCAGGAAACGGTTACGCGGTAATCAGATTCTTACCTGCCAAAGAAGGTGAAGATCTTCCTTGGGTAAGATACTGGGACCACGGATTCAAAGGTCCTAACGGTCAATGGTATATTGAAAAATCTTTAACCTCTATAAATCAACCTGATCCTGTATCAGAGTCGAATACGGTTCTTTGGAATACTGGTAGAGACGAGGATAAAGCTTTGGCGAGAGAAAGAAAAAGAAGGTTACATTATGTTTCCAACATTCTCGTAATTAACGATCCTGAAAACCCACAGAATAATGGGCAGGTAAAACTTTACCAATTTGGTAAAAGAATCTTCGACAAAATTATGGATGCTATGCAACCACAATATGCCGATGAATCACCTGTAAATCCATATGACTTCTGGGAAGGTGCAGACTTTAAAATTAAAATTAGAAAAGTCGACGGATGGGTTAATTATGATAAATCAGAATTCTCAGCCCCTGCTCCTTTGTATGATGGAGATGAAGCTCAACTACAAGATGTTTATGGGAAACTATATTCATTAGGTGAGTTCACAGATCCAAAACAATACAAAAGTTATGATGAACTTAAAGCTAAACTTAATAGAGTATTGGGTGTCGACGCTGGGATCAGTGCGGATATGGCAGCAATGTCCACTGCGCCTGTTCCTACGATGGAAACTACTAATAACTTTAATGTCGGGACATCAGATCCTGAGCCATCATTACCCGCCGGTGAGGAATCTTCTTCGGATGAGGATGATACATTAAGTTACTTTAACAAATTAGCGAACGAGAGTTAAGCTAGTTGGTCTGTAGTACAATCTAACGTATTCAATACTACAGGTCGGAAAAGGTCAAGGTCCTATAGGATTCTTGGCCTTTTTTTTATCTGCTGGAAGCGCCACCTAGTACTGCTGAAGCTGCAGAAGGTAGCATATGGGTAACATTCGATTGAATTACCTGATTGTTTGTTGTTGTTGGAGTTGATGTAACGGTTGAAACACTTACATTATTTGATGCTGTTTGTTGATCAGCTTGTAAGTCTGCAGAGCTTTGTGATATAGCTGCACCATCAATAGTGGTTTTAGCATTTACCTGAGCCATTAATTCTTCTTCGGTCATGGTAGTAGGAACAAATTCTTCTTCTGGTGATTTGGCTGCTTCTTCTGCTGCAGCAGCTTCATTCTTAGCTTTTATTTCTGCAGCTGCTCTTGCACCTCTTCCGGTATCTAATCCTTCAGATATAGCATCTAATGCCGATGTATCAAAGTCATCACCTAATATCCATTTAGCTGCTCGCTTGCCTAAGAATCCTATTAATTTTCTCGGGATATATGTAATACCATTTACAATCATCGATAAGAAATCTATAAAATATAACATTCCAACTTTTAACGTATCCATTATACTTGCACCTGGCCCTAACGATTCTTGCAGCTTCTTAAATCCAAGATAAAGACCACCGACTAATGCCATAATAGCTAGTACTGGAACTAATATCGGAGCCATTGCAATTACAATTGGGGTTAAAGCAGTAATCATAGCACTAAACATTCCAATCAATGTTGGGATAAATGTTCCCATCATAAAGATCCTGAATCCTCTAGCAATTTTTAATGCAGTACCAAGAAGTTTAATTAATTTACCTGCAAATAATAGCATTATACCACCGAGTAAACTTCCGAATAATCCCATATTCTCGCTAAATAATGTACCAGCTCTATCAAAATCTCCACTTACTAATGCATAGATTGTATCAAATACTATAGAAGCTTTTTCTATAATACTTGTCATAACTGCCTGGAATGTTTCTGGGTCGATAAACAATAAGGCTAGCCCAGTTAATCCTGCTAAGAATCCAGCGCCTTTAGCACCAGCCATAACAGCACCATCGATCTTATCGCCCATGTTTTCCATACCATTAGCAATCTGCAATAATCTAGAGTTAGCTTCTTCGTTTAACTTTTGAGCTTCTCTACGATTCTCTTCTGATTCTGCGCCTTTACTAATAGCTTCAATTTGTTCTCTTGCAGCTGCCGCGGCTGACTCATCGCCTTTAGCTATAGCATCTTCTAGTTGTGCATTAGCATCATCATAAGCTTTCTGTAGCTCTTTTGTTTCTTTTGTAGAAAATTGGCCGAATACCCCACCAAGCTTTTTAAGTTGTCTACCTAAATCCTGATTTAAAGTATCATCTTCTAAAGCTTTCTTTTGGTCATCTAGCTTTGTTATAATACCATTTATGCCAGATAAGTTTTCTTTAGATTCTTGTTCTTCTTTTGAACCATATTTTTCTATTAGGTCAGAAGTATTAGAGTTTATCTGAGCTAATTCAGCTAACCTATTTCCTATAGCTATATCATTTTTAGAACCTTTTAATAATTTAGATGTTTCATCCAAAGCTTTCTGCATATCTGCAGCATCTTTAGCTCTGCCACTTTCAGCTAATTCGTCTATCTTCTTCTGGGCATCGGCAGCCTGTAATAATAAATCCGCTCTTTGTTCTGCTCTATTAGAAACCTGTCCACTTCTTTGGATAAGAGCATCCAAGTTTTTATTTGCATCTTGGACACCTTTATCAATATTGCCTACAGTAGGATCAACCGCTGGTTTCTTTTCCTTTCTTTTTTCTATGGGCTTTTGTGGTGGTGCCGGATTCTTTTTATCGTCGTCTGCCATTTACTTTCTCTTAGTTAGGATTACTATCCCCGTGTTCTTTAGCTGCTGAATTTACATATAGACCAAACCATGCCGCACCTGCACCTACTAAGATACTGATAAGACCAGATTGTTCTAATGTTGGTTCTGGTAGTTCCATAAACCAGAATGTAGCGTAATATAAAAGATACATGTAAATACCCAAGAATGCTCTTGGAATAATTCTCCATGCGTCTAATGTCTTAGCTGCAAACACCCATTTTTGCCATGGGTTTTTTCTATCGTTTGTTGTTAATTCAAATATTTCTTGTTTCAATTCACCAATCTCGGTGACCATAGCCATAAACTTTTTAAGATCTATTTCAACTTCATTTCTGTCCATGTCACCATGAAACTGTCCTGTTGGTTGATTCATTTCTATTTCCTCATTTTTGCATTCTGTTGCTGCACTCTTTCGTTCTCCTTCTTGATATGATCTTGCAGGAGAGCAATATAAATTTCCCTCTCCCATGGCACCATACCTTCAAGTTCGGTTAACGAATAACCGTGGTGTTGCATCATTGCAAAATTAGTCTTGTAATGGTTAACTAGACTATCATGCGAGAGGCCTAGGTAAAAAAACTTTGTAGACCTTTTAGTTCTATGTCGTTTTCTTTACCACACTTAACACATTTATACTCTATGTTGTGAGTCAAAGTTGGTGTCTTTTCAAAAAAAGAAGAAATCTTTTTGAATTGTGCTGAACTTAAATTATTCAGAAATCCTTCAACCGATTCTCTTGGTTCATCTTTACAATTATAAACACCTTCTTCATCAAATATTGTATCAATACAATCAATAACCATATCAAATGCGCCTTCAGGTTTCTGAAGATGCTCTTCATCATATTTTTCTACATCCTGGATTCCAGGATATCTAAGCGTAACGCCTATATCATTATCTATGATAATAGTGTTACTTTCTGGAAGATCCGATAAATTTATTTCTTCTAAGTTTACAGATACTGGAGTGACTGAATTACACTCTTTCTCTTGACACTTAAGTTCTAAATCAACGATCTCACCTACAGACTTAGCACGTAAAGCTAAGAATAATTTTTCAAAATCAAAAATAGTAAACTTACTAAAATCTACTGTATCATATATGCATCCTTCCATAACATCTCTCAATGTTCGAATAATCATACTTTGATCTTTCGATTCTAAAGCTACCATTAATAACTTTTCTTCCCCTACATTATAAGGTCTGTATTCAATTTCGGCTCCGGTCGACGGTAATATCGTCGTATAACGAGAGCCTTTCACTACTGGCAAAGCCATAATATTTTATCTCCTATAGTATACTATCAATTGCGCTTCTTATTGCTGAGCCTGTAGAACTTAATGGTCCTTCAGGTACAAATTTATTGTAAGCAAAAGTTACGCTCATTTCATTTACAGCATTTTCAGAGCTGTTATCTAAAGTTATCGATTCATAAGAAACTGGATAAGCTTTTTCTAACTTAACCCCATAAACCGGAATATTCTTCTGGTTTAATTGCTGGATTATCACGTCCACAGAATAATCATTTTTAAATCCTGCGACATATGATTCGGTATTAAATATGCCTGACTGCCATTGCTCAAGCATATTTCTCATATAATAATCATTTGTTAGATGGAATGTCATTGTTACATCCTCATCGATAAATGTATATGGGTATTTGTTTTGTTGTCTGTCGTGGTCATGTTCGAATGTAGAAAGTGTTCTTCCTGGTAATGTAACTGATTTACAAAGTATGGATATATCTCTTGGGTCGTTTAATAAATTACCAGCATTAAAGTTACCTGAAATAACTGACCCGATTATATTTTCTACATTTAGGTTTAACAAAGAAACTGCAGGTGGTGCAAATATAACATTGAATCTATTTGACGGAGCTAATCCACCTTTCTTTGCTATTGTCGATTTTAAATTATCTATATTCATTCTTAGCTCCTGGCTATTTTATTTGAATCAGCCCAAACTGCAGCTTTACCTTTCTTCTTAAATTGTTCTGTCGGTAAGAATATAGCTACTTCCCATTCAGACATAGGTACTCTAACTAATTTAGACTTAATATGTTCTGTTAAATAATGTTTAAAACAAGGTTTAAACTCTTTATATTTTTTACTGCTTGCTAACAATTTATATCTTGCTCTAATTCTACTTCTATCTGTAATCTTTTGTGGCGCTGTTTTCATTAATTCATCTAGGAAAGCTGCACGTATTGTTGGCTTTAGATAATGTAGATTTAATCCATAAAATCCACCCTTTGCAGGCTCAACCATTATAGTTAATGGAAACCTATCATAGTATGGTAGTTCGTCTTTATATTTTGGATCGTAAAAATACATGTACATATTACCGGCAATATTTCTTGCTGTTGGTTCTAAAGCATCATCTTTCAATAAAGATGTACGATTTACCTGTCCTAATTTTTTAACATTAGCAGCGAACCACTTTTTACTAGCATTGGTTCTAGCCGTGACACCTGCACGGAACGCTTGAGCTTGTAAAGTATCAAATAAACTTGCCATAGTACTATTTATGCTTTCCTGATAGTAGTTTGATACCTAAATTCTTTAAAGTATCTTCTGTCCATACTTGAAATTTCCACCCTTTCTTTTCAGCAAATTGGTTAGCTGCGTTCCATTTATCTGTATTTTTAATAAATGTTGTTACTTCCCTTAGATGTTTCTTTGTTTTTCTTTTTGCTTTAGGTGGAACTGTATCTTTTTTAGGTTTAATTTCTACAAGATATACATCACCATTCTTCATTTCTATTAATAAATCAACATAATATCTGTGTAATCTTCCATCAACCTGCCATTTATAAGGTATAACTACTTCTTCGCTATTCCAAAATTTGATATTTGGGTTATCTTCGCACCATCTAAATGCTTGTCTTTCCCATAAAGATCGATATACAACCTTATTAGAATCCCCTGCATATTTAGATTTGTTTTTAATTGTGTATTTGCCTTTGTAACTCATATAAATAAACCTATAATTAATAATTTTATACAGGTATTTATATGGCTTCAATATTAACTTTCCCAAGATCATTACGCGCAGATGCGGACAATAATATGCCACACATCGGTTTTTCTCTTACAGGTGAGCATAAACCAGATCCAACAGAGATAAGTAGAATCCATATGTTCATACCATCAAGCTTTGCTGTCAAAGACGGAGCTTCATATACCGGTGTAGATTTAGGAGCATTAACAGCTGCTAATACTGTATCAGCTAATTTAAAGTCAGGAAAAACAGCACTTGAGGGTATGGGAACTGCAGATGCTACAGTTATGAGTTTAAAAGCTATTGAAGGTATAACTGGTGATGCTGGTGGTCTAAGCGCAAAAGCAGCAATGCAACAAGGTGTAGCATTTAACCCACAAACAGCATTAGCATTCGAAGGCGTATCATTAAGAGAGTTTGAATTCACATTTAAAATGGTACCTGAATCAAAAGAAGAAGCAGAAGAATCTAGACGTATAGAAAACTTCTTTAGAAAATACCTATATCCTAAGAAGGAAGGTTTATTCTCTTTAAAGTATCCACCTAAATTTAAAATACAATTCTTTATTGGTGAAGAAGAAAACAAATACATGCCAATGATTCACGATTGTTATTTAACTGGTGTTGGAGCAACAATGAATCCAGAAGGTAATTCATTCTTTATAGATGGACAACCAACAGCAATAGAATTATCATTAAGCTTTTCAGAAACAAAACAACTTACAAGACACGACGTATATACAGAGAGTACTTCAGAATCGGATCCAAGTTATGATTATAGTAGACCAGGATCTTATCAAGCAGATTCTTCTGGTGGTAAATCTTCATAGAGGTAAATTATGGCATTTTTTAAACAGTTTCCTAAAGTACAATATGACTTCGAAAGAAATGGAGTTATAACAAATGTAGTTAACATATATCGAAGTGTAAGACCTTTACGAGATTTCATAGACAATTCTTCTGCATATACATTCTATGAAATTAAAAACGGGGAAAGACCTGATGTAACATCACAAAGGTTATATGACAATCCAAATTACTATTGGACATTCTTTATTGTAAATGATATATTACATGATGGTATGCGTGCATGGCCAATGAGTCAAGAAGACTTATTTGATTATATAGCTACAGAATATGAAGGATATGCTATTACAACTAATCCAAGTATTATTCGAAACACAGATGGTATTATAACTAAATTTGAAGATAGTTTAGCTGGATCAGTACCTAATGTTTCAGATGGAGCATTTACCTTAGGTGAAACCGTTAATGGTTCTATCTCTGGGTTTAGTGGTAAACTTACAAAAAAGAATGTTGACATGAATCAACTAATAATCCAGGAGGTAAATTCTAATGCACCACTTGGAGATCCAAATGCTATATCTGGAGGTACCGAGTTATTAGTTGGTGCTACATCTGGAGATTCCGTTGGTACATATCAAGCATTCAAATATGCGGAAGCTCCGCACCACTATTTTACAACTGGAGATAAAGAAAAAAGATATCAAACGAATGGTGAATTTATACAAGGTGGAGAAGCAGCTGGTACTTTATCTTTTCAAACAAACCGTTCATATGTAAATGAATTAAACGAGAAAAGATCCAGAATAAGAGTAGTTGACCCGCAATATATTGATAGATTTGCAGATGAGTTTGAGAGAATATTAAATGTCTAGTACAAGTAGTAGAGCTGTTGAAGGTGCTGACGGGATAGTATCCCCAGATTCCTATTTAATAGAACATGTAAAGTTCCACAATAATGCAGGTAATGTTGTTGATATAAAATCTTTTATTCAAAAGATAGAAATAATAGAAGATCTTAATCATCCTTTTATAGAAGGAGTAATCTTTATACAAGATGCTGCTAACTTTTATGAAGAACAAAAAATATGTGGCAATGAAAAGATAGAGATTAGAATAAAAAGAACCCCAATTGGTGGAACTAAAGAAACAATTTCTAAATTAGATATAACCGTATTTATTGCAGAGGTATTTAATTTTGTAAGATCTGGTCCAGGTAAACAATACTATAAATTTAGAATAGTATCAGAACAGTTATATAATAATCAGGCAAAAGTATTGCAAAGATCATTTCAAGGTTCAATAGGTAAGTTAGTTAAAGATATATGTACAAAAGATTTAAAAGTAAAGAAAGCTACATTTAACCTTGACACAAAAGATATTATTAAAGGTGTATATCCAACAATAAGACCAATACAAGCTATTAATTGGTTATTAAAAAATGCATATGATAATGGTACTCCATATTTCTTTTATGATACTATTCAAGATGGATTACAATTTAATTCCTTAGAAAATTTATATGCAGGAGATGCATACGAGGAATATGATTTTATACCATACTTCGACCATGACATTGGAACATCGGGTGCTTATGATGAACTAAGACAAAGAATAGAAGCTTTTGGAAGTGAATTAGGTATGGGTAAGTTAAATGATATTGGTGCGGGTGCGTACGCGGCCACGCTTCACTCTCTAGATATATCAAATAAGAAATACGAAAAAACTTTCTTTAATTACGATTCATCTAATCCTAAAAAAATAAATTCAAATAAACCATTTAGTGATGAACATAAGGTCTTAGATAGAAAGCTATCTGATTTAAGAGAAGGAAAGAATTATTTTATATCATTAAATACTAAAGCCTTTTCAGATCATTCTAATTATCATAACCCAGCTTATACTACTATATTAAAATCAGAATCGCATTTACACACAATGGGGTTTAATACACATTTAATTGCATTGAATGGAGACTTTGGATTACAGGTTGGTTCAAAGGTAAGTATGAAAACTGTAAAACCAACAACAGTAGAAGCTGCAGAACTACCTCCAGTGATGATTGATAAATATAATTCAAGTGATTACTTAGTTACAAGGGTAGTTCATACATTCGATGATTATTATAAAATGAAAGTAACAATCCAAAGAGATTCAAGTGAGGTAAGTGTTGATGCGTAATGATATGTTTATAGATGGAGCCTTTGCATGGTTCACAGGTGTGATCGAAGATAGAAAAGATCCTGAAGAAATGAATAGGTGTAGAGTCCGGTGTTTTGGATTCCATACAGATGATAAAGGAATATTACCAACAGAAGATCTTCCATGGGCAACAGTTATGATGCCAACAACAGCGAGTGGTACCTCAGGAATAGGTGATACCCCGCATGGGTTAATGGAAGGTTCATGGGTAGTTGGATTCTTTAGAGACGGACCGAGTGCTCAAGATCCTATTATTATGGGAAGTATAGCCTCTAAAAGTTCAGCAAGAGATACTAATTTAGGGTTTAGTTCTCGTTCTTTTCCTCGTGGTGAATATGTAGACCAGAGTGATGTTAATAGATCAGCAAGAAAAAGTACTTATAAAACTGGGGAATCATTTCAATCCAGAAAGCAAGGAACAACGGTTGACCCAGTAAAAACTGCAGTACCACCAAAGGTTTCAACAGTTGCTCCGGATCAAGCAGATAGCTATTATGCAGAAAGTACTTGGAACCAATTATCTGCTTTAAATGACCATGTTCCAGAATATCCATATAATAAAGTAAATGAAACAGAATCTGGACATGTATTTGAAATAGATGATACTCCAGGAAATTTAAGATTAAATAAACAACACGCATCTGGTTCATACGAAGAAATTTATAACGATGGAACAAGACAGGTAAAAATAATCGGTGATGATTATGAAGTTATTTTAAATAATAAAAATATTCACATAAAAGGTAATATGAATATGACTGTTGATGGTGATGTCCGTCAACTAGTATACGGTAATTATCATTTAGAAGTAGAAAAAGATTATACCATAAACGTGAAAGGAAGTAAACAAGTTAAGATTGGTGGTAATTACGAAACAGAGATACAAAGAAATAGAAGTACTAATATTGGTATTAATGATAACCTTACAGTATTAAATGATTTAAATTTAAATATAACAAACGATGCATTAACTACTATTGGAAATGATTATGTTATTAATACAACAAATAACTATTCTAATACAGCTTACAATAATATATCCTTATTTGCCGGTGGTAAATATTCTCAGAGTTCAGTAAGTGACTTTGCAGTTGCTTCAGGTGGCAATATGAAGTTTGGTACTACTGGAAACTTAACAGAAGATATAGATGGTACGCATACGCTTACGTGCGCTACTGCAGCGCTCGTGTACGATGCTGGTGAGATAACAGTTAATAATATAACACAAACACAACATACACACGTAGAGGTTCCTGGAACTGGCGGAGCAAGTTCTCCAAACCCAGCTACAGCTGAAACTCAACCACCTACTGACGGAACATAATTATGAGTTGTTCAGAAAATACATTACTAAAAGGCGTAAAGGATAAACAAAAAGAACTTGACACTCTTTTAGAACAGGGTAAAGATGGTTTAGCTTCTATGCAAAGCAAAGTAGATGAACTAAAAGCTGATCTTAGTTCTTTCGTTCCTGTCTTACCAGAAGTTCCTAGCTTACAAGGTGATTTATTAAAACTTGGTGATATAACATCTGCATCTGGATTAGCTACAAAGATTGCAGAACTAAAAGCAAGTATGGGATCAGCAGTTCCAGACTTAGATAGTTTAATAAGCGGATTAGGATTAGATTCTTTTCCTCCGAGTATTGATGCTTCATCTATATGTAGCACGATGCCAAACGTAGAAACAATTGATGGAGTTGCAACTGTAGTTCCAGCAGAATCTAAAGTCCCAGAAGAAGAACCAAAGAAACCAGAACCAAAACCAGTTATTGAACCAGATAAAGATGAATTAAATTTAAAAGTAATAAGACATGCAATAATGCTCGCAGATGGTCAGATTATGTCAAAGACAAATGCTCTAGAGGGTATCAATGCATATTTAAAAGACAGATATTATGAGTTAACCAAGAACGAGCTTTATATACAGCTTTCTGAGTTAGGTGGAAGTACATTTGATGATCTTAAGTGGAGACATTATGACTTTGCAAAACATCAAGAAGATAAAGCACATTTCTTAAACACGTATGTATATTTCGCATTTAGAACAGAAGGTCAAATATTAGAATTAAAATATACCCAAGCAAAAGAAGCACTTGGACCGGAATATTCTGATGCAGATGACCTAGCTACTGCAGCTAAATTATTAGTTGAACAAAGAAAAGAAAGAATCGCTTAATAACGTATAAATAGATATATGACAACACAAACATCACCTTTAATACAATCCGATTGGTCAATAACCACTGAAAAGAAGTCTAGTGTAGTTAGTAAAAATAAAGGTCATAGAGATTTAGATCTTTCTTTATTAATACATCCTATACGAAAAGACATTAACGTGTTAAAGGATGATAATGCGGTAAAGAATGCTGTTAAGAACTTATTAATAACAAATGCATTCGAAAGACCGTTTCAACCACAGCTTGGAGCTAATTTAAGAGGTTTATTATTTGAACCAGCAGATTCTATTACAAAAATAGCTATAAAAGAAAATGTAAAAAGAGTTCTAAGAGATTATGAGCCAAGGGTAAAGGTATTATCCATAGGGCTAAAAGATCTATCGGATCAAAATGCTTACAGGTTGACTGTTAAGTTTTTAATAAAAGAAAATGATACAGATGATACTGTAGAGATATTACTAAGAAGGTTAAGATAAAATGGCAACAAATTTAAAAGTCACAGAATTAGATTTCGATCAGATTAAAACAAATCTAAAGAATTTCTTAAAGACACAATCAGAGTTTAATGACTATGACTTTGATGGATCAGGCATGAGTGTATTACTAGATGTTCTAGCATATAATACACATTATAATGCAATGAATGCACACTTTAGTTTAAATGAAGCATTCTTAGATTCAGCACAAATAAGAGGTAACGTTGTTACCCGTGCTAAACTATTAGGTTATATTCCAAGATCTATATTATCTGCAAGAGCAACTGTAAATATAGTTGTTAATGTGGCAGAAGAAAGCAGTGTTCCTACAACCCTTACACTTTCAAGAGGAACAAAATTTAATACATTAGTTGGTGGAGAAGAATTCCAATTTGTTGTTTTAGATAATCACACAGCAACTATTTCAGATAATACATTTACATTTTCAAATATTTCTATAGCAGAAGGAACATTCAAAACTTTAAAATATAGAGTTGATAATGATATAGAGAATCAGAAATTCCAGATATCAGATAAAGACGCAGATACTTCTACTCTTAGAGTTCGTGTACAAGATAACGAAGAGAGTACAGCATTTGACATTTATACACAGTTCGAATCATTAAAGAATGTTAATTCAGAAACAAAGACATATTACTTACAAGAAAATTCTAATGAATTCTTTGAAATATATTTTGGTGATGGCGTAACAGGATATAAGCCTATTAATAATAACATTGTTACTTTAGATTATATATTCACAAACGGTAAAGATGCAAACAATGCTAATACATTTACTAAAGTAGATAACATTGGTGGATTTAGTAATATTGCGGTAACAACCGTATCAGCTGCAGCAGGTGGTGTTGATTCAGAAACAACAGAAAGTATTCGATTCAATGCACCATTAACATTTACATCGCAAAACAGAGCGGTTACATCTGATGACTATTCTGCTATTATTAAAAAATCATTTACAAATATAGATTCTATATCAACTTGGGGTGGTGAAGATAACGATCCACCTGATTATGGTAAGGCTTATATAGCTATTAAACCTCTTACATCTACTGTATTAACTGATACAGAGAAATCAGAAATTAAAGATACAATTTTAAAAGGTAAGAACGTAGTTAGTATTACTCCAGAAATTTTAGATCCTAATTTTACTTATTTAGAGTTAGATGTATTCTTTAAATATAATCCAAACCTTACAGATAGATCTAGTTCAGATTTACAGTCTGTTGTAAGAGATACAATCAGTGATTATAATTTTAATAACTTAAACAAATTCGATGGTGTATTCAGACATTCACAATTATTAAAAAGTATTGATAATGCAGATCCTTCGATTCAGAATAGTACAGTAAGACCTCGTATGTTCCAAAACGTAGCGGCAACTACAAATCAATCTACAAATAATTTCAATTTAACTTTTACTTCACCATTTTATCAGTCAGGAGATTCTACAAAACACATATTATCTTCTACTGCATTTAAAATTTCAGGTGATACAGAAGATCATTTCTTTGGAGATGTACCTATTTCAGGTTCAACAAAAAGAACAGTTATAGTTTATAAAGTCGTATCCGGTGCTAACGTAACAGTAATTCCATCAGCAGGTGAAATAGATGTTGATAAAGGAACTATTACTTTAAATAGTTTTGCACCATCTACTAATACAACTATTCGAATATCGGTGGTACCTAATTCATTAGACTTAGCACCTAAAAGAGATCAATTACTTTCAATCGACCAACAAAGGGTAACAATTACACCTGAAGTTGATACAATATCAGTAAGTGGATCAGCTGGTTCAATCACATATACAACTACACCAAGACTTAAATAATGCCATCACACGATTCAGAATATAGCTCTCCGGGATACGTAGAAACCGTAGCGTCTTCTAAGAAGAAAACAAAAGAGCATATTAACTTTAAGCAATTAGTTCCACAACATATATTGGAAAATGCTTCTAAGCTTGAAGCTTTAATGAAATCATATTATACGTTTATGAATTTAGAGGAGTTTATATATTCTCAAACTAAAACATTTACAGACGTTGTATTAGATGATAAAGCAGTATTTAGAATATCAGATCCAAAGAACGAGAATGACGAATTCTTTACAGACGAAACAGGCGCTGAATCTACATTAATTATCACTGATACAGATGGGACCAAAACAACTATTAGCTTAGACGCGATTAACGTAGCTATAACCAATGGTAATGACTTACCTGGAACATTAGCTAACGAAGTATCAGAGATAGGTAAAACATATACCGTAACAGGTTTAACTTCTCATAATTCTAAAACAGCAACATTAACTACAGTGGTTAAAAACTGGGTTGGTCCAGGACCTTCGAATGTTATGAATACAATTGAAGAAGCTATGGATATAGATGGTAATGCTGCTAATTATTTAGAATTTATGCAGAAAGAAATAGCAGCTGCTATTCCTAGAGACGTAACAGTTAACAAAAGAAATCTATATAAAAATATAATTGACTTTTATAAAGTAAGAGGTTCAAGTGATAGTATAGAAATATTCTTTAGATTATTATTTAATGAAGTGGTAGAAGTAGAAAGACCTTACGACAAAACACTTATACCTTCATCTGGTGTTTGGGACCAAGGGTCAGAAGCTTTCTTATCAAATAAAGGATTCCTATCAGATAGTATTAAAATACAAGATAGTTTAAGATATCAAAAATTTAGTTACTTAATTAAAACTGGTAAAAACGTTTCTGATTGGGCTGATGCTTTTACAAGATTAGTTCACCCAGCTGGATTTAAATTCTTTGGAGAGATTTTACTACTATTAAATTTTGTTAATGTTGGAACAGTAAACAACAAAAAGATGTTAAGTACTTTGGCCAGATTATTTTCTGCAATGCCAGGAGTACAACCAGGAGTAATTGGTGTTGAAGATGTTCCATTATTAGTAGAAATGTTTGCTTCGGCATTTACACCACAAGTCACAGCAGATATACACCAAAGTGCTACACTTTCTACCTCATTAAAGAATGGGGTTATAACTGCTTCAAGTATTACAGAACCTGGAAGTGGATACATAGCAAATCCAGCAATTACATTCTCAGATGGAGCTAGTGGAAAAACAAATCCTGCAGGTGCTGTAGTTAGTACAGATGGATTTGGATCTATAAATGCTATTAATCTTGGAGATGGGGGAAGAGATTTCCAAGCACCAACTGCAACAATCGCTGCACCAGAACTACATATATTTGACGGATCAAGTTCATCTATAGTGAGTACATCAGCTAATACTATAACATTAACTGCTCCACAAGCAGCAGTATTCCAGGTAAACGATCAACTAACATATACAACCGATGGAACAGCAATAGCAGGTTTAACAGCTGGAACAACTTATTTTGTTAAAACCAAAGCTGGTAATGCTATAACCTTATCTGCTACAGTAGGTGGATCAGTTATTAGTTTAACAGGATTAGGTGTAGGAGCAGTACATAAATTCCAGGGTATAACAGCTACAGCAACATTTACAAAAACAGATGGAATGGTTGATACAGTATCAATATCAGAACCTGGATTTGGATATTCATCTGCCCCAAGTATAACAATTAATGGTACTGGTAGTAATATGAATAATCCAACTGTTTCTCTTACTATTGATTCTAAGGGAAGAGTCGATGGTGTAACAATTTCAGATAGAGGCTCAGGTTTTTCTACTATATTCTTAACACCTTCAGGCAATTCAAACGTAGGTAAAATAGCGACTATAAATATAATTGAAAGTGAACCTAAGAATTATAGAGTAGCTCCTACACTTATAATAGATGCACCAACAGCAAAAGATTCTGAAGGTAATTTATTAGGTACAAACGTACAAGCAGTTGCAACATTAACTTTAGATGGTAATAAAAACATAAGTGGATTCACTCTTCCACAGGCTGGACAAGGTTATGTTAATGAGCCACAAATTAGATTAGGAAGTCAAGTTCATAATGAACTTCGTGCAAAAGATTTAACAAATATATTAATATTATACTTAAATCATAAAGATGACCGAAGTGAAACACTTGATGAAACGAATCCATTCGAGCTTAAAGCCCCGTTTGATACAACGGCAAGGTTATACGATCAGAATGGTAAATTAGAACATTTTGGATCCACACAAATACAAAACATGGGTTCAACTAGTATAAATAGATATAACGTGAACAGTTTTGTTCATATAGATTAGAGGAAACGAAAAATGACAGCAATAGTCACATCAAAATTCAGAACAGTTAATGCTGAGAATTTTAAAGAAGATATAGGAGCAAATAGTGTATATGTAGCTATTGGTAAACCAGATGTATGGTCTTTAACAACATCAGATACAACTGATACAACACCATTTACCCCAAACGATCATATAGATGATGTAGGAGAAGCAAGAGCACAGTTTATGGCTATGCAAAAAATATCATCTACTGATGTTACCCACATCATTCCAAGACATACTTGGACTACTGGAACAGTTTATTACGCTTGGGATAGTAACGATGGAGCAATCTTTGATAAAGCATTCTATGTAATTACATCAGAATTTAAAGTTTATAAGTGTATTATTGCACCAGCAACTGCTTCTACTGTTCAACCAACTCAAACATTAACTGCTCCAACAGCAGAATCAGATGGTTATACATGGAAATATATGTATACATTAACAGTTGCAGATTCAGAGAAATTTCTTACTACTTCTTACATGCCAGTCAAGACCGTTTCCCTTGGTGGCCAAGGAACAGTAGCAGGGGCAGTTTCTTCTAGCACAACAGTTATTCTATCAGAAATTAATTCTAAAATACATACTGGAATGACAGTATCAGGTACAGGAATCTCCGGATCACCAACAGTTTCGGCTATTGCAGGTTCTAAGCTTACTCTTTCAGCAGCACAAAGTATTTCAGATGCTGTTATATTAACCTTTGCATATGCTTCAGATTCAGCAGCAGAAGCAGCTTTATCAGAAGGAGATTATGCACAATACTTAAACCAAAAAGCTTCAAGAGACGTTGCAAGAGCAGGTGGAATAGAAAGAATCGAAGTTAGTGCAGGTGGTGGAGATTATTCTGCTAAACCTACAGTGACTATTACTGGTAATGGTACAGGTGCTTCAGTCGGAGCAAGTAATATTACAATGAGTGGTTCTGGTTCAACACAAAGTGTATCTAGTATTACTCTTGCTAACAAAGGAGATGATTATACTTTTGCAGATATAAGTTTCTCTACAGGTTCAGCGGTAGCTAATGCTACAATCTCACCAGTAAATGGTCATGGTGTAGACCCAGTATCAGAACTAGGTGGATTCTTCGTAGGAGTGAATACACAATTATCTGGTTCAGGTGGAGCAGGCGCAGACTTAACAACTGGAAATGATTTCAGACAAATCTCTTTAATTAAAAACCCAACTAATGCTGGTGGTACTACTATTTCTACTGCATCAACACTTCAAGCTATGGACTATTTAGATTTTGCAGCTTCTGCAGCTTCTTTTACTGTTGATGAATTAATAGTTGGAGGAACATCTGGTGCACAAGCTTATGTAGTTAGAATAGATGGAACTAAAATTTATTACACACAAAATAGTAAAACAGGATATGGGGTTTTCCAAAATAGTGAAACCGTAACTGGACAAACAAGTAGCACGGCGGTTGCAACAAAGAGTTCAAACGCAGTCGTATCCGGTGAGGTTAATAGAGGATCCGGAGAAATGCTATTCTTAGAGAATAGAAACCCAATCAATAGATCAACCACACAGATTGAAGATATAAAAGTTATAATTGAATTCTAATTATAAATATTAGAAATAGGTAAAAAATATGGCAACAAGCAAAGTTAGAAACTATAACATCCAACCGTACTATGATGATTTCGACGAAACTAAAAATTATCATAGGGTATTATTCCGTCCTGGATATGCGGTACAAGCCAGAGAGCTTACCCAATTACAAACTGCTTTACAAGCACAAATAGATCGATACGGCCAATACGCATTTAAAGATGGTTCAAGAGTATTAGGCGGTAAGGTTAGTATTAATGTAGAATATGATTTTATTAAATTAAAATCTTCTTTCACACACAGTGTTGGTGGTAGTTTAAATAGTGATGATTATCTTTCTGATCTTTTAGGGTCAACAATCACAGGATATGGTAATACTGGTAACCAAGTCACGGCTAAGGTTATTGGCTTTGCAACAAAAACAGATGCATCAAACCCAAATACATTATACATTAAATATGAAAATGCAGGTGGTGCAACAGGAAGTAGAACAGTACAAACCTTTGCAGCTGATGAGGAAATAGTTTCCAATTCGTCAACTGTTTCAGGTACAGTTAGATATGGTGAGCTAGTTGCTTCATCTGATACACCTACAGGAAAAGGTTCAATTGTGAATATTGAACAAGGTGTTTACTTTATAGCTGGTACTTTTGTTTATGTAGAAGCAGGATCTTTAATATTAGATAAGTATACAAATACTCCAAGTTATATTATTGGTTTATCAGTCACAGAAAATTTAGTATCTTCAGACACATCAGGACATTCAGCATTAGTAGATAATGCTACTGGAACACCAAACTTTGCAGCACCAGGCGCAAACAGATATCAAATCTCAACTACTTTAATAAAAGAACCATTAGCAATTGCGTCTAGGTCAACAGCAGATTATATCCCATTAGTTACAGTTGAATTAGGAAAAGTACAATTTGATAAGACAGATAAAAATAATGATGCTGCTTTAGGAAGAAGGTTAGCAAGAAGAACATTCGAAGAATCAGGAAACTACACAGTATCACCATACGAATTAAATATTAGAGAATACTTAGATACTGGATCTAACTTTGGATATAAAACAAATACACAAATCGTAGCAGATGGAGATGCAGGAAGTAATTCAGCTGGTACAACATTCGGACAAGCAAGATTAGCAGTTGGTGTAGAACCATCAGTAGCTTATGTAAAAGGTTTCAGAAACGAAAACCTTGCAACAAAATATGTTAAAGTAGAAAAGCCAAGAGGCGCAGACGCAACAAATACAGTTAACAATGCTACAACTCAAATTAGATTAGGTAACTATGTTAGATTAAAATTAGATACAGTTGCTGGTCTTCCAGACATTAATAACTTTGGAGAAATGTTCTTAAAGAATCAAGCTGGAACTAATATCGGTACAGCACGTGCAAGAGGTATGGAAATAGTTGGAGCTGGATCTACAGGTTATGCAGCATTATATCTTTTTGATATAGCAATGACAGGTGGAAATACTTTTAACTCAACAAGATCAGTATCTCAAGCAGATTCACCTCTAGCATTTACAGCAGATTTAATTAACAAAGCAGGTTCAGTCGGTCCATCACCACAGCCAGGAGCTAATTCAGATGCATTATTATTTGATTCTGGTCTTAGTTCATTGGTATATAAATTACCATTTGATGCTATAAAACAATTACCAAATAATGATACTATCTTTAGAACAAAACAAGGATTTAAAGTTACTTCAGATGGATCAGGAAATGTTACATTTACAGTTACATCACCAAATGCATTTGTAGATAATACAAACAATATTATAGCTGCTAACGGTGCTTCATTTATGAAATTAGATGGATCTGGTTCTTATACATATTCAGCTCAAGGTAACCAATCATTAACAGTTCAAGGTGTTCCAGCTTCTACATCTATAGAATTAATTGCAACAGTACAAAGAAATGAAGCTGCTATTACTAAGACAAGAGTAAATGATGCTACAGTATCTAATACAGTAGGTTCAGGAGAAATAGGATTAGCTAAAGCAGATATTATTCGAATAGTAGATATTAAAGATGGAAACAATGTTGATGTCACAGAAAGATTTACATTAGATAACGGACAAAGAGATAACTACTATGGAATTGGTAAAGTAGTTCTTAAACCTGGATTCCCGACCCCAACTGGAACATGTGTAGTTAAATTTGATTACTATACACACGGTTCAGGAAAATATTTCTCAGTAGATTCTTATCCATCAGCTGATTATGATACAATTGGAACATTCACAGGAGTAAATGGGGAATTACAACTTAGAGATTGTTTAGATTTTAGACCAAGATTAGATAATAATGGTTCAAACTTTACATCTACTGGATCTAATTTAACTTCTGCCCCACATCCAAACCACACATCAACTTCTGATATAACTTATTATATGAAACGTATTGATAAATTATACGTAAATAGATCAGGTGAATTCTTAGTTGAAAAAGGGGTTCCAGGAGATATTCCTTCTGCACCAGAAACACCAGATGATTCAATGGCAATTTATGATTTACATCTAGAGCCATATGTATTTTCTTTAAGCGATATTAAACCTAAGATGCTTGATAACAAACGTTATACAATGAGAGATATAGGTGGTTTAGATAAAAGAATTAAAAACTTAGAATATTATGTTTCATTATCTTTATTAGAACAAAGTGCATCAGATGCTCATATAGTAGATTCAGCTGGATTAAGTAGATTTAAAAATGGATTCTTAGTTGATCCATTCCGTGGACACAGTGTTGGTGATACAGTTAATAATGATTACCAGGTGTCAATTGATAAAAATAATGGATTACTTAGACCTAAGTTTGATGAAAGAAGTGTTAACCTAATTAGAAAATCTGGTGATTCAGGTTCAGTAGTAGTTAGCTCATCTTTAGCTCATTTACCGATAGCTTCAAATACAACTATTATAGATCAACCATACGCAAGTTCCTTTATAAATGTTAACCCATATAATGTATTCTCGTGGGATGGCGTAGTTAGACTTTCTCCAGATTCAGATGAATGGAAAGAAGTTGATCAAAGACCATCTGTTCTTATTGATGATACATCTCAATATGATCAGTTTATTAAAATGGCTGATGAGCAAGGTATATTAGGTACAGTTTGGAACGAATGGGAAACAAACTGGTCAGGACAAGACGTACAAGAAACATTCCAAAGAGAACGTATTCCTGGTGGTGGACCAAACGGTGAAAACATTAAAGAGACTACAACAACCACAACCACTACAACTTCTAATCAGGCAAGATCTGGTATAAGAAGAGATGTTAGTTTTGATACAGTAAGAAGAGAATCAGGTGAAAGAGTGGTAGAGATTAACTTTATACCTTTCATGAGATCAAGAGAGATATTCTTTACAGCTTCAATGTTAAAACCACTTACTAAACATTTTGTCTTCTTTGATGGAGCGGATGTTACTGCATATGCAAAAGAAAAAGCTTTTGTTGAATTTGCTACAAGATCAAATATCGTAGACCATAAAGATGTAACATCTCACCCAGATTCAGGATCAGGTACATTAGAAACAGATGCAAGTGGTAACTTAGCTGGTTCAATCATTATACCAAACAACTCAGCGTTAAGATTTAAAACAGGTTCAAGAGAATTTAGAATAACAGATTCTGCTACTAATACAATTTCAGCAGGAACATCTTCTGCAGAAACACAATATCAAGCAAGAGGATTATTAGAATCTAAACAATCAACTATTACATCAACTAAAGTTCCTCAGTTATCAACTCAGGAATTAAATGATGCTAGAACAATCGTAGAAACAGACGTTTCAGAAAAAGTAGAATGGGTTGATCCGATAGCAGAATCAATTCTAATTACAGAAGAAGGTGGAACATTTACAACAAGTGTAGATATATTCTTCCAGAGTAAAAATGCTGAAAACATTCCAGTTAGATTAACAATCAGAGAAATGGAAAATGGTTCACCAACACAAAGAATTGTACCAGGAGCAGATAAAGTATTAGCACCGGGTTCAGTTAATATATCAGCAACAGCGGCTTCAGCAACAAACTTTGCATTCGATCATCCAGTATATTTAGAACAAGACCACGAATATGCCATCGTACTTACTTCACAATGTGATGATTATAATGTTTGGATTGCAGAAATGGGTAAATTTGATGTAACAAATACTACATTCAGAATTACTAAGCAGCCTTATAACGGAGTATTCTTTACTTCTGCTAATGCTTCTACTTGGACTCCAGAACAATCTAAAGATCTTAAGTTTAAATTAAACTCAGCAGTCTTTAGTACTTCAGGTGAAATGACATTAGTAAATGATGTATTACCAGTTAGAAAACTTCCAGGTAATCCATTTACAACTACACAAAACTCTGGGGTTATTACAGTGAATCATCCAAACCATGGTTTACCTAATAATAGTTCTAAAATCACATTTGCAGGAGCTACAACATTTAATGGAATAGATGCTGCTAATATAAATGGACAAAGAACGGTGACAGTTGTAGATATGGATTCATATACATTTACAGCTGGTGGTTCAGACGTATCAACAAACAGTGCTGCAGGTATTGGTTCAGGTGGTGGAACATCAGTAACATCTACTGAAAATAGACACATGGATGTTATGAATAACTATCTTCAGAATTTAACTTTACCAAATACACAGCTAAGATTCTTTGCTACAACTTATTCTGGTAAATCTATATCTGGATCAGAAACCCCATATCAAGCACAAACTGAATTCGAAATATTACCAGGAAGAAACGTTATATTTGCAGCACCAAGATTAATAGCTAATGCTGATAACGAATCATTACAAAGTAATAATAAAGGTTATTCATTAAGATGTGCATTTAGTACAAGTAGCACTAACGTATCACCAATAGTAGATTTAAATAGATCTTCTGTAGTTACTGTTCAAAATAGAATCAACAACGGTTCTGCTTCAGAAACTGCAGCAACAGGTGGAAATAACTTTGCTAGATATATTACTAAAACAGTAGAATTAGCAGATGATGCAGATGTTATAACAGTCTTTATGGATGTTAATAGACCAGCAGCTGCTAACATAGATTTATACTTTAGAGTATTAACATCAGGTTCTCAAGCAGATATGAATGATACAACCTTTACTTTAGCAACACCAACTGCATCCATTGGAATTAATGATAACCCATCTGTATTTGAAGAAGTACAATATGACATAGATCCTTTAGGAGCTAATGTAAGCTTTGGTTCAATGCAATTTAAGATTGTATTAAGATCTACAAATACTTCTACTGTACCAACAATAAAAGACTTTAGGGCTATAGCAGCAACATAGGATAAATTATGCCAAGAAAGAAAAAAGTTCAAGACAATCCAGATTTAGTTAAAGATACTACTTCTCAAGCAGTTATAAATACTAATACATCTGCTCTATTAAATCGAAGAGCTCAAATTAGTGCTATGAAATCTAAAGATGAAGAACTTACACAGATTAAAAATGATATTAAAGAATTACAAGCTTTAGTTAAAAAATTAGGTAAAGAATAATGGCGGAAAATAACGAAACCAGAATATTTAAATCAAGTTCCATAGAGGAATTAAGACAAAAGTCTAACGAGATTTCTTTTGGGTTGGGAGATAAGAAACTACTAGATTCAGATATAGCTGATAAGATTTTTACACATACAGCTTCAGCTGGTGATTATTTAGTTTCTCCTACAAGTACAAGATTTGAATATAAACCTGACGAGACAATTGATAATACTGGTGGTTATATTCTTTTAACTGGAAGTCCAACAGTTGGATCAGGATTTGCAGCAGGCGCAGCAATTACACAGAGTGGAGGATATTCTGCTACTATCGTAAGTGCTTCTACTACTAAAATTCTTGTAAAGAACTCCAGTGGAACATTTAGTTCTAGTTCTACATTAACAGCAGGTTCACACACTATTGCAGGATCAGCTATCAGAGGATTAGTTGGAGAGTCATATAAGAAAGCAGAAGTTAGAGTTAAAGTTGGTTCAACAGAATATACACAAGACGTTACATCTACTACTGGATTCCACGTACCAAATCATGCTGGATCAGTTACACTTACTGGAGGCCCAGATGTATCAGATTTTGAAGAAGGCGCAGTTGCATATCAAGGCACAAACTTAGCTAGTGCTACTTTCTCGGGAACAATTTTAGATTGTTCAGCAACATTACTTAGATTAAAAACTACAACTGGTTCATTTAATGCTTCGACACAGATTAAAGTTGATGGCGGAACAGATACTATTGCGGGTTCTGAACACGGGGATATAACAAATGAAGATCAAACATTTGGAAGATTAATAGAATTTAATACCCCATTAGCTGCAAACGATGCAGTACAAATTATATCTACAAACTTAGTTGATGCTATTAACGAAGTACAAGATGATATTGGTACAATCGGTTCATTAGCTTCTGGTATATCAAATAGAACAGACTTAGTAAATGCTACAAACTCTTTAAAAACAGAAATTGGTACAGCTTCTCTAGATACATCAGCAACTTCATTAAGAGGTGCAGTTAATGAACTACACACAGAAATAGTTTCTAATGATACAGACATAGCTACAATTAATACCAAACTTGGTACAATTACAGCAGGAGCATTTGGAACTACAGCATCGACAGTAAGTACTGCAATCGCAGAATTACATACTGACGTAGATGCTAGATTGATGCTAACAAAAGGCACAACACAAACCATTAATGGTAATATTAATTTTAGTAATGCTAAAACATTTTCATTCCCATCAGGTTCTACTTTAGATATAAGACAAGGTTCTTTATTGGTTGGATCCGGTGGTGGTGAATTAACATTTGATACAGCATTCTTAACACTTACAGCCAACGATAGCTCAGCAGCTGTTAACCAATTTGGTCTAGAAGGTCGAAGAGTTGGTTCAGGTAAAGATGTAAGAATACAATTTAATGAAACTCAAGTCACTGGAAACAAAGAAGCAAGAGCATGGCAGCTACAAGGATTAGATGATTCTAATGCTTCAAACACTGCAGATATAGTTACATTCTATAATGCTAAAGAATTAGTTTCAAATAATACTGAAACAGGTATTGATGTAACATGGGATGCAACAGCTCAAAACTTTGACTTTGCTTTATCAGCAGATCCAACTATTACATTAGCTGGAGATTTAGGTGGAACAGCAACATTAACTAATTTAACAGATGCTACATTAACAGCAACTATTCAAGCTGGTTCAGTAGAAAATAGCATGTTAGCAGGTTCTATATCTAATGATAAACTAGCTGGTAGTATTGCTAATGCTAAATTAGCTAATTCAAGTATTACAGTTAGCGATGGTTCAAACACAAGTCCGGTCGCATTAGGTGGAACATTAACATTTGCTGGTACTTCAGGTGAAGTAGATATAGTAGAAAATGCAGGAACAGTTACAGTTGGATTACCAAATAACGTAACAGTTGGTGGTAACTTAACAATTACTGGTAACTTAGATGTTAACGGAACACAAACAACTATTAATACATCTACATTAGAAATAGATGATACATTAGTATTAATGGGAGCTTCAAATACAGAACCAACTACAGGTGGTTTTGGTTTAGAAACAAGAAGCTTCTCGGGCGTAGGCACGCACTCGAACAATGCATCAAACGTAACTGGTTCACATTCTATTGTATATAACTTTGCAACAGATAGATGGGAAGCAGATGGTTCATTAATATTAAGTGAAGCTACTTTAGGAACACCAAGTGTAGCAGTTGATACTGGATCTAATATAGATCTAAGTTCATCTAGAAGGTTACACTTTACAGATGGTTCTGGTATTAATATAACTGGTGCTTTAAGTGGTAATGATATTGATATTAGTGTTATAAACACAGATAAAGGTTCATCACAGACATTCTATAAAACATTTAATACCGATTCAGGTAATATTGCAGCTAGTTCCAACAATGATACGGTTACAATAACAGCTGGAAATGATTTATCTACATCTGGATCTGGTGATACAATTACAATCCAACATGATAACTCAGGAGCAAGTGCTGGTAGTTATGGAGCACAACACACAGTTCCAGCTATTACAGTAGATGCTCGAGGTCATGTTACTTCTATATCTAATAGCAATGCAATCACTTTAGCTAGTCTTGGATATTCAGGTGCAACAGACGCAAATAACTATTCATTTAATATTGCAGGTGATAGTGGATCAGCCAACACTATATCTTCTGGAGAAACATTTGATATAGAAGGTAAAGGATCTACAGCAACAGGTGGAAATGGAGAAGCTGCAAGTGCTAATAACGTTGAAACCGTAGTTTCAAATAACAAAGTTACAATTAAGACTGTAGACACAAGATACAGTGTTGGTGATGGAGGATTATCACAAAAGAACTTTACAACTGCATTAAAGACCAAACTAGATGGTATATCAGCAAGTGCGAATAATTATGCATTCCTAGTTTCGGCAGAAGATACAGCTGGAACTGGTACTGTAAGCAATGGGCAAACATTAAGTTTTACAGATAGTGGTTCGGCTTCAGTAACAAGGGTCGGAAATACTATTAACATTAATGCTACAAATACAACATATTCAAGTTCAAGTTTTACTATTACTGCTCTATCTGGATTCCCTGGAGGAACTACTGGATTTTTAAGAGCAGACGGATCATTCCAAACACCAAATTATCCAACTGTACCAGGTGTTGGTGATAATGGATTAACACAAAAGAACTTTACAACCGCTTTATTTAATAAACTAAATGGTATAACTGCAGGTGCAACAGCAAATACAGGTACAGTTACAAATGTAACCACATCAAATGGTATAAGTGTATCAAGTGGAACAACAACTCCTGCTCTAAGTTTAAATGGAAGTTATTCTGGAACATGGGCAGTTTCGGGGGCAATTACAGCTACAGGAAACATTACAGCTTTCGT
>Ga0181369_1000021_pt1 | contig 46234 bp, 72 predicted proteins | sample LowvirmetaG_8_FD_130088 | JGI IMG/M metagenome (GOLD analysis project Ga0181369, IMG submission 130088) | Marine viral communities from the Subarctic Pacific Ocean - Lowphox_04 viral metaG | ecosystem: Environmental > Aquatic > Marine > Oceanic | place: Subarctic Pacific Ocean | collected... | reverse complement strand
GATAGACTTCCGTTAGAATTATTAGTGCCAGGTTCTAGTCCTGAGCCATATGTTTCTGGCTCCGACTTGCGCGATGAACTTCGCGGAAATTACTTAAAAACAGTTAATTAAGTAAATGGGTCAAGCTAAATCATCCCCATCAGGGAAACCATCGCCTCAAGGTGACCGTATCGTTGTCGAGGCACCAGGGTTGGCCGCAGACGCTCAGCAAGTTGTTGATCGTTTGGCCGGACAAGCGTTGGGTACTGGACCTAAAGACATCATCGGCACGCCTGATCTTCTGGATGAACAATTCAGTAGTTCTTACAACCCTGACAGGGTGTCTAAACAGACACGTTCAAGATACCTACAAGGAGCTGGCAATAATTTATCTAGTGCTGGCAATATCTATTCACGCTTTTAATCATGGCTAAAAATAAAATGCCCCCAGAGCTCCTGGCTCACTTCAAGAAGAAACAGGAAGGAAAGGAGGGCTCCGATAAAGAATCCAAGATGAGTGATAAGGAGAAGCATAAGGATGCTCTCTCCAAGGCACGTAAGCGTATGGAAGAGAAGAAAAAGAAAGACTAAACCTATTCCGCTATAATACAAATAACGTTATCAGCTGATAGAAGTGTCAAGCAGTAGTTCTAATAAGCAACCATTGATGGTCGATCGCCCGGCAACAACCTCGACGTTGTTGACCGTTGCTTCAGGCCAGGCCTTCAGCACAAACCTTGTTCCTACTGCTGTTGGTAACGCAACAAAGATTTTTGATGTTGACTCCGGTGCGACGAACACGTCTATTTCTGGTGCTTACATCGATGAAATTTGGCTGCGTTATACAAAGCGTTGTCTTGAGTTTATTGACGCACAGGCTGCCACCACAGGGACCTATTCTGCTAATAGCACGACGGTAACTGTGACCATCGCTGGTGGTCATAATGCACGAGTTGGACAAAAGGTGTGGTGTGATTTCACCACTTACAGTTCAGGCGCCGTGCCCATCGATGCTGAATTGACTATCGCTACAGTTACCCCGACGACGTTCACCGCAGCCATTCCGAGCCTTGGTGGCACTATCACCGGTAACGTGAGCGTGCGCCTTCCTATTGATATCTGTTTCTATTTAGTAAACGTTGGTACTGTCAGTAACACCAACCAATTCTTTCCACTTTTTGTCTCCAGCGTTGAGGCGTCGGGCTCCGAAGTAGTTTATAGCCTAACTGATAAAGAGGATTTACCTTTTATTAATCACCCAGTGGTGCAGGCAGGTACAAATATGGGTAGCGCAAATAGCAGTAAAGCACTGAAAAGCCGTGGATTGATGCTCAAGCGTGGGCAAGCCCTATACGCGGCTGTAAGTGGGTCTACCGCTCTTACAAATGGCTTCTATGTCGGGGTCCAAGGCGGCTTCTATTGATTAATTGCCATGCCTTTTGGACTAAACAAGTTCAAAAGCTCTTCGTCTGGGCCTTTTGACCGTAATCAGGACAAAAATTTCGGCAGATTAACGTCTTTCGAAGGCCCAAATCGTCGTGCTGCAGTAGAAAACCCATTTGACACGACCAATAATCCTCAAGACGCTAGTGAAATCCGTTTTTATAACCAGGATTCCCTTTGGTCTCGCTGGAGAAGGGGGTTTGAGCTGTATTCCATTACTCAAAGCACATTAGGCTCGCTTTTCAGGGAAAGAAACGCCCGTGGGGACTATCGTTTATATTTTTCGTTCCAACAATTCCCAGGTATCTTTGTTCCTGCTCGCCTTTTCACCTATCCATCAGCAAGTAATGAGATAGGTGAGCAGCTGGTAGGAATGCGTGATACAAATTCGTTTTCTTTTTACGATATTGGCATTCCTATTGATGAAGTACGTTATTTATCAGCTGGAGTAGGTGCAACTTACGCACAATCAGGGACTACCATCACTGTTACACAGTCAAATCATAATTATTTTATAGGTGACCAAATATATCTTGACTTCACAACAGGTTCGGCTACTGATGACACCTTGGCGATTGTTTCTAGAACGCAGAATACATTTACGCTGACAGCAGCAACCTCTGCCACGACAAGTGGCAACGTCACTTATTACTTATCGACAATCTTTACTGATACAAGGTGGACAAGCACCAGGGTAAAGCTTCGCGAATTGCCTGAACAGGTCAGTCTTCTGAAGGATGAGCGGATGACTGACCGTATTGTCGAACGCGATCCTGGTATTGATTCGACATATAGCAGATTTGCCTCGACAGTAACAGTCACCACTGGTTCTGCCCATGGTCTTGCTACTGGAAACAAAGTGTTTCTAGATGTTTCTACCGGAGATGTCCCATCAGGTCGTTATTCAATTACTGTCACCTCAACAACTACTTTTACTTTCTTAACTATTACGAGTAGCTCTACGAGCGGTAATGTAAAAGTCAATCGTCTTATAAGAGGGTTTGATTACACTGATTATGTTGGTTTTACAGTCACAGGCTCTGATGCGACAACAAAGGAAATAATTTTTCAACGTAAAGATAGCTACGGGGCTAAAACCATATCGGGACAGACCGCCACAGTTGTCCCAGCGCACCGAGGATTTACAGTTGGAAGATACCTTACCACTGAATTGAGATGGCAGTGTAGTTGTCAAGACTATACAAAAAGAAGAGGATACAATCTTTTTGCAGACAAAAATAAAAAGAGGTTTCCTGTTACACCTGTACAGAACTTAAGCCCAGGACAGACAATAAATAAAAACAATGAGCTCAGTAATAGTAGGGACAACCCAGGTGTTTTCGAGGATTTTGGCTATACAACTGTAAACAATTTTTACCAACTACCTGAGTACGAAGATACAGCGGAGTTTGCTTCTCAAACACTGCTTTACTATCAGCCCCGTTGGTGTAAACATATATATGCCTCCATGTGGGCGTTGATTCATGATGAAGGTGGGCAGCCGATTTCATTGTCTTCGTCGTACACACAGAGTGGTCCTAACATCACAATTAATGCAGTTGACCACGGTTTGGAGCAGAATCAGCGCGTAAAAATTACTTTTACCAGCGGAGCAGCCCTTAACGGCGATTATGTGGTCTCGTCAGTAACAGACTCTAATGTATTTGTGATTGTCTACCCATTTAGTGATACGACAGCAGGATATTGTGATGTTTCAAACCTTCAACCACATGAGTATGTCGGGACCTGGCTTTTAGAACCAAGTGATCAACCTGTTGGCAAAGGTTTACAAACTTTCTACAAAAATTTTGAAAAAGAATCAATCAAATTAAAAGAAGCAGCTGAGAAATATGTGCTCGATAGGCAATTTTTTGGCTGGGCTGGAACGCAAAACATCACAGGGCAGAACAATAATCCTGAAGATGTTGCTGACTTCAGAGCTTCGGCACCTTCGATGTTATTGACAGACGATATCAGACGTAACGCTCAAGGTTTGCTTGACCGATCAGGTACTGTTTTTAACACAACTAGCAGGTTTGCGCAGCTGGTGAACAAGCTTTTTAACTTACAACCTGAGGTAATTGAGAACGCAAAGTTTGGATTGATTGACCAACCTTTGAGTGAGTACACCGATGAATTTGAGCAAGGTTTTGTGGAGGGAGGAGAATATCTCAGTGGTATTCCCACAGAAAGCACAGCATCCGTTGTGACGATTGAAGCTAGTACTTACAGCCCATTGACTGATCAAGATAGAATAGTTGATGCTGGTGCATACATCAATACTTAAATGTCGGTACAAATACTCTCCAGACGCTCCTCAGTTTTAAGAGACCGCCCGTTTCCCACAAGACTTGGTGACGGTGAACTTGCTATCAATACAAATGTAGGAGAGCCAGGTTTATTTTTCAAAGATTCAGGCACTGGTTTAATCAAAGCAGGCCCAACGTTTGTAGGAGCTACAGCACCCAATGCCTCTGGTGTTGGCTTCACGAGTAACAGTAAAGGTGAGTCTTGGCTGGATACAGCAAGTACGCAGATACTTAAAATTAATGATGGAACCAGTTTTAAGACGGTGAAGGCTGTTGTATCAAGAAGTGCAGGCCAGCCTACAAGTCCTGTCGATGGGCAGCTTCACTATGACAGCGCCGCCTCTAATTTTCTTATGTATGACGCAGATGCTGCTGCCTGGGTCACACTCTAACGAGATAGTAAGTGGTCCAGTATTCGGTCAAGCTTGGTGTGCACTGATCCAATTTCACGTCTGAAATCTTCTTTCAGCACATATTCTTTTGTAATTTTGTCATAAAGAGAATCGTAATCCTTTTCAAGACGTTCAAAACGTTTTTCGATTTTCTTGTTAAAATTGTTCAAGGCACGCGAAAGTCCCGTAAAGGCGCCAATGCCACCTGTGATTACAGCAGTTATCAATTCAGGTGACATGCTTGCTTCTCTTATCTATCTATTCTAAAGGGTCAATCAATTTAGAATTATTAATTATAGGGTTGAAATATGGCAACCGGCTATGAGCCCAATGTAGAAGGCGCAATTGCAGTCTTAGTAGACCTAATGACTGCCAATGCCTTCACAATGACTCGGCAACCTTACGAGCCAAACTATCGTGGCCTGGTTGATGCAGTTATCGATCTAAAAGAAGGTTTCCCTGTATTTTCACCAGAAAGGATCGGTTTTGACGCCACCACTTTTGAGTCCGTGGCTGACGGCGACGCACTGTATATGAGAAGTAGTGATGGGCAAGTAGGTAAAGCTCAGGCTGATGGTACACAGGACGAAGCTCTTGTTGTTGGTTTTGCAGATGATGCTGCGGCATCAGGTGCAATTGTAAAAGTACTTGTTGCTGGATTACTTGATTATCCAAGCGCTATCGACCCAGGCGATGTGTACTTTCTCAGCACGACGCCTGGAGCTATAGCCACATCATCACCTACAGGATCTGGTGAATTTGTAGCACGTGTTGGTGAAGGAGCAACTACATCCAAATTTAGCATTCAACTTGAACCTCCAATGAGACTGAACTGATGGCAGGAGTCAGTAATTACAAACCATACTCTTCAAATGCCGAGGGGTTTACTCAAGTACTCATTGACTTGAAAGACACCATGGCAGGTAAAACTGTCTATGCAGTTGCTGGTTTTGGTGCTTTAGCCTTTGAAAATGTGACTCAGGGTGCAGCTCTTTATTCACGTTCTTCAGATGGCAAGGTTGGTTTAGCGCGAGCTGCGGGAACGCTTGATGAAGCTACGGTTGTCGGTTTTGCTCAGACCGCAAAGAATGCAGGCGAAGAAGTTCGTGTTCTTACGATCGGTGTCCTCGCTACTTCTGGTTTAGATGCAGGAGATCCGTTTTACCTTGCTACAGGCTACGGGGGTATAACAGCAACACCACCATCGACAGCTGGACAATATCTAGTGAGAGTAGGTGAGGCGTCTACAACAGCAAACTTAATCATTCAATTAGAACCTCCGATTCTTCTGAGTTAATTTTTACCACTGATAGGATAGATCCATGGCAACAAAAAACTCATTAATCCTAAATTCAGGGTTTATCCAGGAGCTAAACACCTCTTCGGATAAGTTAAATCTTGCTGGAAATAGTACTTCTGATCTGTCTGAAGGCACTAATCAGTACTTTACAAATGCCAGAGCAAGAGGTGCAATATCTGTTACTGATTCCGGAGGCGATGGGTCTCTTGCTTACAATTCAAGCACCGGTGTAATTACTTATACAGGATCAAGTGCAAGTGAAGTACGTGCTCATTTAAGTGTTGCATCAGGATCGGGGCTTACGTATAACAACGGGTCAGGAGAATTTGGTACAAGTGCAATACCTAATAGCCAGCTAGCAAACAGCTCGTTAACGGTTGGTTCGACAAGCATTGCACTTGGTGCCACTGCAACCACAGTTGCTGGTCTTACGTCTCTCACATCCACCACACTTGAAGGTACAACTACCGTACGAGTTGGTGCAGCAGATGCAGCAAACGGAATACTTCTAAATTCCTCTGGGATTACATTTGAAGGTTCTAGTGCTGATGCGAACGAAACAACTATTTCAGTAACGAATGCCACTGCAGATCGTTCAATACTTTTTCCAGATGCCGGTGGCACTGTAGCGCTACTCACCTCTCTAAGCGCAAGTAACAGCGGAACGGGACATGGATCTTTAGCGTATAACAATTCAACAGGTGCTTTTACTTATACAAAAGTTACAGCTGCAAACATAAGAGGTGAAATCTCAGTCACTGACGCTGGTGGGGATGGAAGTCTTGCTTATAACAACTCGACAGGAGTAATAACTTACACAGGGCCGAGTGCTAGTGAAGTACGTGCTCATTTAAGTGTTGCATCAGGATCGGGGCTTACGTATAACAGCTCGACAGGGGAGTTCGGTACAAATGCAATACCTAATTCTCAACTAGCAAACTCCACAGTGACGGTTGGCTCTACCTCAATTGCTTTAGGTAGTTCAGCCACGACTATTGCAGGCTTGACATCAATAACTTCAGCTGCATTAGTGACTAACGATAGTGGCTTTAGAGTTAGAGATGATTCAGACAACACAAAACAACTTGCTTTCGAGTGTTCTGGTATAGCATCCTCGACAACTCGAACGATGACCGTTCCTAATTCGAGCGGAACAATCGCTACAGAAGATTTTGCTACCGCAATTGCAGTTGCATTAGGATAGATCTATGGCAACCCAAGTACAATTCCGCAGAGGCACAACTGTCCAGCATTCAGTCTTTACAGGCGCTGCTGGTGAAGTTACTGTCGACACTGATAAGAATGCATGCGTAATACACGATGCAGCAACAGTAGGAGGCTTTCCTCTTCTCAGAGATGATGGGAGTAATTCTCAACTTGCTTTAGGCTCATTAAGTAGTTGCGCTTTAAAATTTGCCTCTGATCCCAACACCGGAATTATTTCACCGGGACCTGACCAAGTGTCATTCGTGACGGGTGGTGTTGCTAGGCTTACAATAGATTCAGCTGGCGCTATTAGCGTTCCTGGTAATGTCACGATTACTGGAAGTTTGACAGTAAGCGGTGCATTCGATTCATCCGAAAACCTCGCTCTGATTGTCGCCTTAGGATAATATGGCAAACACTTTTAAAATCGACACCAAGTCAAGCCTCGTTACTACGGTAATCACAGATTCCGCAACTAACGTTCTTACTGTAGGAAACACTGCAACCTTGGTTTTGCTTAGCTGTCTTGTTTCAAATAAAGCCAGTAGTAGCGCTGATGTTGATATTTATTTGGTCACAAACACCGGCGACGATGTTTATCTAATTCGTAATGCGCCAGTTCCTGCGGGTTCTACCCTCGAGGTGATTTCGGGATCAAAAATTATTCTTGAATCAAATGATGTACTTAGAGCGCGTAGCAATACGGCAACAGCTCTAGATCTATCAATTAGCTACTTAGAGCAGACTCCTTAATAGGTCATGGGTTTAACAACTAATGAAGCTACAGAATTAGTAAAGGCGTTAACTCTTCGTGTAGAGGAGCTGGAAGCTCTTCTTAATCCTGTCGCAATTCTTTCGCAGGAAGATTCTTCTTGGCGAGTAGTAAGACAGAAAAGGGACGCTCTCTTACGTTCCACTGACTGGGTGATGACCCCAGGCTCTACCATTGATCAGGCCGCTTGGGCTGCATACAGACAAGCACTTCGTGATCTTCCTCAAACTTATCAGGCTGCTAGATTAGAAGATATCAGTTGGCCTGTCCAGCCCAGTCTGTAAAAATTTTAAATGGCTTACATCGGTAACGACCTTGAGGTAGCTTTTCAAAGTTATCTGATCATTGATGATATTAGTTCTTCTTTCAATGGCAGTGTTACAAGTTTTGCCCTACAAGTAGGTGGTGCAGCACCTGTACCTTTACCAATTAACCCCCAGCAATGTTTAATTTCAATCGCTGGTGTTATTCAAGAGCCTGATCCTACAGGCTCATCAGGTTTTAATCTTAGCGGCGGTAATATTGTATTTAGCTCAGCACCATCAGGTGGTGCAAGCTTCTTTGGTGTAATTCTTGCTGGTGCTGATTATGTCAATGTAGGTGTTGATTTCCCGGCAGGCAGTGTCGCCGCGCCCTCTATCACCTTCGTCACGGACAAAGATACTGGGTTCTTCTCAAAAGCAGCTAATGAAATCGGCATTGCATGTGCTGGTACTGAGGTTGGTGTATTTAGTGCGACTGGTCTGAGCAGTGGCTTTGCTGACGGATCTGCTGCTAGTCCAAGCATCTTTTTCACGTCAGATACGAACACAGGCCTTGCACGTCCTGCGTCTGACGAAATTATCATCACGACAGGTGGTGTTGAGCGTGCTTCGTTTGGCAGCGCAGAAATTGTATTTAACGATGCAAGTAATGATTTAGATTTCCGCGTTGAAGGGAATGGTGATGCCAACCTTCTACACATAGATGCAGGTAATGACAGGGTAGGTATCTCTACTGCAACTCCTTCAGCACTTCTTGATGTTGATGGTGGAGACGCCTTAATCCATGAGGTCACTGTTGGCCGTGGAGCGGGTGACGTTGCGACAAACACGGTTGTTGGCAACAACGCACTAGATGCAAATACTTCAGGTTTAAAAAATGTTGCTGTTGGCGCAGATGCACTTGGAGCAAACACCACTGGTGCTAGCAACGTATCCGTTGGTTATCTTGCTCTCGATGCAAACACTACTGCAGATAACAACACTGCTGTCGGCAGATCGGCTCTTACCGATTGCACTACGGGGGGCGAAAACACAGCGTTAGGTAGCAATGCTTTAGCAAACTTAACCACTGGAACGCATAATGTTGCCGTCGGTTATATCGCTTTAGACACAGTAACTACAGGAAACAATAACGTAGCAGTTGGCAATGAAGCACTGCAAAAGAATACGACCGCTGGCGATAATACGGCTGTGGGTTATCAAGCTTTAGAAGAGAACACCACTGGCAGCAGTAACACTGCAGTCGGTTCACAAGCGCTTGATTCAAACACCACTGGTGGCAGCAACAGTGCCTTTGGTAAGCATGCTGGAAAATCAGTTACAACGGGATCTAACAATAGCTTTTTTGGCACATTAGCTGGAGAAAATACAACCACTGCTGATTTTAACTGCGCGTTCGGCCAAGAAGCGTTAGAAGCAAATACAACAGGTGCATCTAACATTGCCCTCGGGTTTAGAGCTTTAGAAGCAAACACCACTGGAGCTAATAACACAGCTACTGGAAGCAGTGCTCTCCAGGCAAACACCACTGGCGTTGAGAACACAGCTAGCGGATACCGAGCCATTTATTCCAACACCACAGGCATTAGAAACACAGCTAACGGAGCCCAAGTTTTATATAGCAACACTACTGGTAATTACAACGTAGCTAACGGATTTAACGCTTTATACGCCAACACTACTGGTTCTGATAACACGGCTAATGGATACTTAGCTCTTACTGCCAACACCACTGGCATTAGAAACACAGCTACCGGAGAAGGCGCTCTCGGATCCAACACTACTGCTGCTAACAACGCCGCTCACGGGTATAGAGCCCTGTATAACAACACCACTGGTGCTCAAAATAACGCCATTGGATACCAAGCCCTTTATACCAATACCACTGGCGCTAACAACGAAGCTATTGGTTACCAAGCTCTTTGGGCTAACACCATTGGTGGTAACAACGTAGCTGTTGGGCGACAAGCTCTTTATTCAAATACCCAATCTGATAACAACACAGCCATCGGGTTTAAGGCTCTCTATAGCAGCGTCAGTGGTGATAGCAACACAGCCGTTGGACGAAAAGCTCTTTACGCAAACACTACTGCTGATCAAAACACTGCCATAGGACAAGGTGCTCTTACTGCTAACACCACTGGATCTGACAATGTAGCTGTTGGATTTAATTCTTTGGTTTATAGCACCACTGGCACGGGAAATGTTACGGTCGGTTCTCAATCTTCTTTTAACAATACTACTGGCAGCTTTAATAGTGTTGTCGGATATAAAGCTTTTTATACAAACACTACTGGCGCTGAATGTGCAGCTAATGGGTATCAAGCTTTATATAGCAACACCACTGGAAGTAAAAACACCGCCGCTGGATGGGCTGCTCTTTATAACAACACCACTGCTTCAGATAATACGGCTACCGGACGTGCTGCTTTGTTTACCAACACAACTGGTCACAGCAACGCAGCCTTTGGAAAAGAAGCTCTTTATAACAATACCAGTGCTATTAATAACACAGCGGTTGGTTTAAGTGCTCTTTATAACGTCACCACTGGCAATAACAACACTGCAATTGGCAAAGGTGCGGGTGTCGCAATTACTACTGGCGCTTCAAATATTTGCGTTGGTTATAACGCTGACGCTGCTGCAAATAGCCAAGTATATTCAATTACAATCGGTACAAGCATTTCGGCTATAGGCGATAATTATTTTACTTTTGGCAGCTCAGGTAACAGGGTCTACAACCAGTTCACATCAAACGCATCGTGGACTCGCAGCTCCGATGTTCGCCTAAAGAAAGACATTCAAACCAATGCTGATTTGGGTCTTGGTTTTATTAACGACCTCAGAACCGTTACTTATAAATGGAAAGCACCGTCTGAGCTTGATAGCGACTTGTACGGCTACGACGCAAGCAAGACCGAAGCTAGCTACACCAACAAGATGTATGGCTTTATTGCTCAAGAGGTAAAGCAAGCCTTAGATGATCACAACGTCACTGACTTTGCTGGTTGGACTGTTGACAATGAAGACATCCAAGGCATCAGCTACGAGATGTTCGTGATGCCGCTGGTAAAAGCTGTGCAGGAACTGTCTGCAGAAAATACTGCGCTCAAAGCTAGACTGGATGCTGCAGGCATCTAACCTCTACTTTTTAACACAACAATGTCCGAAGAAACTTTGACCGCTGCAGAAATTGCCAAAAACTATTCTGCAGCTTTGGATTCCGTCAATCTCATTAATGACTTGATGGACCTGTCCAGCCGTACCGAAGAAGAAACAGCAACAGTTTCACGCAACGTCGAGCATCTTCAGATTATGGTTACTAAGACCTACTGGACGAGTGAAGACCTTGATCCTCTTAATGATGCTGTCACTCGAGGTGGTGCAGCCTGATCGTTTGAACCATCCCTTCAAGGGGTGGTTTTTTATTGACAAGAATAAGACCTTTAGAATAGATCTATCTAGATGTAGTTAGAAAGTGCCTTACATTGGAAAGCAGCTGGTTCGTGGCCAGAACCGTAAGTTAGACGACATTTCCGGTGGCTTTAATGGTAGCCAGACGACATTCACGTTACAGATCGCAAGCCAGAACGTAAGTGTTGGAAGTGCCCTCCAGTTGTGGATTTCAGTTGGCGGTATAATCCAGAACCCTCTCACTGATTTCACCATCGCAGGTAATCAGATTACTTTTACCACGGCTCCTGCAGCCAGCCTTGATTTCTTTGGTGTCATTCAGGGCGACGTAACAGATACTAATACTCCTGGTGATGCGACCGTCACTACTTCAAAGCTTGCAAGTGGGCTTACTGTTAATTTAGCTGACGGTTCAGCTGCTACTTCGTCCCTTCAGTTAGGCGGCACTGATAGTGGTCTGTTCAGTAGTGCAGCAGATAAGGTGAATGTCACCACAGGTGGTGTTGAGCGTTTAGAGATTGGCAGTTCTGAAGTTGTATTCAACGACGGCAGCAATGATGTTGACTTCCGCGTCGAGTCAAATGGCCAGACTCACATGCTGTTTGTCGATGGTGGAAATGATCGGATTGGTATAGGCACGGCGTCGCCTGTCCGTGACTTACAGCTTGGTGATAATACGTCTGCAAGTGAAATAATCTCTCTCCAAACTTCAACTTCCGGCAAAGGCTCCATTTATTTTGGAGATAACACAGCAACTTCTGCTGAATTTGCAGGAATGCTGAGATACGATCACGCTGATAATTCAATGCAGTTTCGTACTTCATCGGTTGAGGCGCTACGAATCGACTCAAGTGGCCGGATGTTACTGGGAACCAGCAGTGACCAATCAGAAAGCGATGCAAACGCTAAAGTTCAAATATTTACCTCAAGCGCAGGTAAGTTACTACTTGGAAGAGAAGATAGTTCAGTAGCTGCTGACGATTTTATCGGAATTATTGACTTTCGTTCAACCGATGGGGGGTCTCAAAAAGTTGCTCGCATTGCTTGTCAAGCAAGCGGTGCTCATGCCGCTAATGACAAACCTGGCCGTCTCGTATTTTCCACCACCGCCGCTGGTGCATCGAGCCCTACGGAGCGGATGAGGATTAGTAGCGATGGGAATATTACTGCTACAGGCACTGCTGAGTTTGGTGGTGTCTTATCAGTAAACCGAACGAGTAGTGGTGACGGTTGTTTTCATGCCAAGCTAAACGGAACAACAAAGGCTTCCATTGCTTCAGACGGCACCGCCACTTTTGCTAGCACAATTATTTCACAAGGGGACGCTGGCGCAGGGGCTAATAATGGATCGAGAATAGACGGACAGAGTGGATTCTCTGCCTCTTTTGATAGTACAGGCTCGTTTATATATAGAGGCTATACGACCGGCAATTCAACAGCTACCTTTTCTGTTTCAGCAGGCGGCGAAGGCTTGTTCAAACAAAGAGTAAAAACTGGTCATGCGGCAGTAAGTGGCACTTCTGTTGACTACGGCATTACTGCTTATTCGAATAGAACAAGTACAGGTAATACATCTACTGTATTTGCTCAAAACTTTAACGCTGGTGGACGCACTTTCTGTGGAGTAAACTCTTCTGGAACCACTACTTGTTCAATCCTAGGTAACGGAAACGCGACATTTGCTGGGTCTCTTTCTAAGGGGTCAGGCTCATTTAAAATCAGCCATCCTTTACCTGCTAAAGCCGAAACGCATCATCTTGTTCACTCTTTTATTGAAGGACCGCAGGCTGATCTAATTTATCGCGGTTACGTTGACTTAGTTGATGGTCAAGCAACAGTTAACATTGATACTGCAGGTCGTATGTCAGAAGGCACATTTGAAGTGCTTTGTACCAACGTTAGTTGTTTTACAAGTAACGAATCTGATTGGATCGCTGTTAAAGGTTCAGTCACAGGCAATGTGTTAACAATTGCCGCTCAAGATGCAACAGCAACAAGCAAGGTGTCTTGGATGGTTGTTGGCGAACGTAAAGATCAGCACATGATTGATACCGACTGGACTGATGCCGCTGGTCGCGTCATTACAGAACCTGAGAAGGTTGTTGAAGCAGTGGAAGAAACAGAAGAATGATTAGCAACCGCCCCATGGCAACGTGGGGCGCTCAAGTTACACTCGAAGTTGAGGAGTGTCTACCAAAAGTTGACAAAATAGTTTTGATTTATAATTTGTAAAGGCACTTTAAGCGCATGGCAATCACCACTACTTGGTCCATTAACACTCTCGATAGAGAGGTTTCAGATGGATATGTCTATAACGTTCATTATTCTGTAACTGCTGTCAGTGACGCATTAGATTCTGAAGGTCAAGCTTATTCTCAAGGTGCTTACGGAAGCGTCGGTGTCGAGCGCCCCGAAGGTGAACTTATCGCTTATGACTCTTTGAATGAAGAGACGATTATCGGTTGGGTGCAGACTGCTATTGGTGGTGCCGATAAAGTTACTGATATTGAAAATGCTCTTGAAGCCGCCCTCACCGAGAAAATTTCTCCAACAAAACTCAGCGGTGTACCTTGGTGACTTTAATTTTTAGGCTGGCAATCACAGTACTTGCGCTTTTTCCCAATCTGCTGATCGGTTACGTCTACTTAAATAAAGACGCGATCATCAAAGAGCAAAAGGAGGCGTTGATGGAGAGCATCGGCGGCCAGCTAACAAGCCAACTTAGTGCGCAGACAAAAAACTTGACCGGCAACATGGACTCCATGTTTTCCGATAAAATAAAGCCGGAGATGACTTCTCAGCATCAAAGTCAGCTGAAAGTTCTTCCTAAACAGACTGGACCAGCTATCCCAATGAGGTGATGCCTGAGATACCTGACATAGGTATCAATAAAATCAACACCGTTCAGGTTCATTCTTGGATGGTGCTTCCTCCTGTTGTGAACACAATTGAGGTGCCTGTTACTGTCAATATCGGAACACCGATTGTTTTAATGCCCGGATGTGTAGAGTCACACCCTTTATCAAATAGATCTAATTCGATTCAAAAGGATGACCAGAATGGTGTCAAGACTTACTGCGACTCAAATGCACCATCTTTTACTCCTCTTGACTACTCACCACAAGATTTAATTTATACCGTAGAGACACCTGCTCCAGCTTATAAACCACAGCCCCCAGAAGTTCCTGCTACTCCAGAGTTACCGACGAATTTACCTAAGCCAAAGCCGCCGATTACACAGAGTACTCAAGAACCGCCTGCAGAGCCTGCTAAACCAGTTTCAGAAACCGTCCCGACTCAGCCAGTGGAGACAAAGACAACCGTGATCGATTTCCTGCCTACACCGCAGCAGGTAACCACGACAGCTTCGATCGCTATTGTTGCGACTTCAGCGGCCCTCCTAGCAAAGCCGCTTGCCGACTTGCTTCTAAAGCTGGTGAAGCCTGTTGTGAAGAAGACCCAGAAGAAACTGTTTGACGTACTTGGGAAGAAGACAAAGGTTGACTCAGTCCGTGAGCGTGTCCTTGCTCAGCGGGATCGGAATCGTGCTCTTCTGGCGCTAAGACGGTCGTTAAAGAAATAGGGTGCACATGAGGAGACACAGTTTCATTGGGCATTTTCACCACAATGTCCGCACATATTTTTGCAAACTGTGAGCCAGGACGAAACGTTATACCTTGCTTAGCTAATACGCCACAATTTTTAAGACGCGCAATTTCAAAATCAAGCCTTCGATTGGCCAAGGTTTGTTCTTGTATTGCAATCTGTGCATTTGCAGCTCGCTTACATCTTGATTGAAGACCTCCGTCAAGAGGTATAGAAAGCGTTGCAGAGAGGCCAGCATTCCAGCTAAAATTATTTTTTTGACCTGTCCTTACTGGCTTGTAATACAGGACTTTCCCAGGGTTGTCTAGTACTCCATCGTCATTTAAATCACTGGTGTCATAGACAGGGTCATTGTAATAGTCTTCGAAAGGCTGTTGAAATGAGCCAGTCCGTGTCATAAACGGTGTGACATTAAGGGTCGGCCCTTGGCATTGAATACCAGCCCCATAAGTATTAGTGATATAAGGTCCTTGAAGTACCTGAATAGCCTGATTAGTTACGCTGCCGCTGCTGTTAGCAATTGGGTTTGCAGTGGCGCTGACACCTCCGACATCAGCTGCCCATGAGGGTGCCCCAAGCAACGACGCTATCCCTATTGCGAGAAAATGGATGTACTTTCTGTGACGCTTCTTATCTCTGTAGATCTGTTTACAATCGTGTGATTTGCCAAACCAGGAGCCTGTAGCGTCTCGGTAAATTGAAATCCCTTGGTGTTGTCGATTATTGACCAGCTTGGCTTGTTTGCAGCATCTAGTGTTGTCCATGTGCTGGTAACGCCATTAAGAGTATTGCTATTTCCAGATGTTGTGGAGGGCGCAATACTGTTTCCTGTGTTCTTTATATTAGTGCCGGTCACGGAGTATTGGTAGCCCGTGTTGTAGTCCATAGAATTTATTACCTCAGTCACGACAGAAGTTGTTTCTGTTTTTTGGGTCAAACTACCTTGCGTGAAGTTAGGGACAACAGGCACTGAGTAGCCAGGCTGCACTAATCCATGAAGCAGTCCTAGGATAAAACCTAGAGCAATTCCCTCATGTAAACGGTCCATCTATCGGACAGTAATTTCGCTTACGTGTTGTCCTGTAGCCGTTGTTCCAGCTCCACCTGCGGTCACAGAGACTGCACCTGCAGATGTGATGGTTCCAGCCAAGCTTCCTGCTGTCCCAGCTGACGTACTCGTCACACTGGAGAAGTTTGGGACAGCTCCTACGGTTGGAGCAGAGCTTGGAACTGCATCCCCTGCGATATAGGACTGACTAAAAGAGAACGCACTACCAGGCGTATCTTGCGTAGCAGCGATAGTTCCTGGCGCATACACACCTTGAGTTATTGTTCCGGCTGAAATAGTATTTGCAGTTGTGCCATCCGTAGTATCTACACCATTGCCGCTGACGGAAAACGAGGAGCCTAGCCTCATTGCGTTCGTTGCGGCGGCGTCAACAGTCAGCTGGACTGAGCTTTGTAGTTTGTGGGTAATATCAGCGTAAGCAGGTGCTCCCGCAAAAGCGATAATTACAAGCAGCCTCCACATAAAAAAACCTAGTTTGTATATTGATCTTAGTAGGAGCACATTCAGTATAAAATGTTGAGATGAAAGATGATGACTCACAGTTCTCTTTTAAGGATCTTTTGGCGACTCTCGTCCCTGCTGGTGTCCTTTCTTGGGCTCTTGCAATGTTGACTGCAAGCTACATGGGTTATGCAAAGATTGATGCAGCGTTCATTTCATCCTTGGTGACGTCAGTCTTGGCTGTGTATGGAGTCTCTAGAAAAGATGATAAAGATACCAAAAAATCTGAAAAAAAGTTTACAATTGAGTCAAAGGATCAGACACCTCCAGCTAAATGATTTTAGGTCGGCCAGGTGCTTCTATTGACCTAACCTCGATCAGTAATACAGAGCTTCTAGAGGAGCCGAGGCGTACTGAGGATTTGGCGCCAGACCAGTATGCTCTTGTCCTTAAGGACAGACATCTAAAGAATTGCTTTATTCTCAATACTTCAGAAGGTTATACAAAGATAAGGACAGTGATTGGACCCTGGTGGATTAAAAATCAGGACTGGATCGATAGCAACATACCGACGGCAGCCCCTCCGTATTTGGAGTCAGAAGGTTTCAGGTTTTTGCCAGACACCCCTTACATCCACCACCCATACAACGGAGTAACTGACGCTGCGAAATCTCTATCCTGCACTTTAGGGGCGTGCCTCCTTCAGCAAAAACTCTTTAATAATGACACTTATGAAGAGTATGTAAGCAGGGTTGGCAACTATGGTGATTCTTCAAAAGCCACCACACACCTTGATATCTTGCGCGAGATGGGTGTTCCCATGAAGTTCGTCAGAGATTTAGATGAAAGTGACATTAAAGAAACGATTGATCAAGGTCTAAGCATTCCTGTAGGGCTTGTAATTAAAGGTACACCTGAGAAACCACGCGGATTTACGTATTGCATTCTTATCTACGGCTACAGCGACACGCACTGGTTAGCACATGACTCAATTGGTCGGGCTGACATCCAAAGGGGTTTTTGGGTTTCTAATGAAGAGGGCAGTGGTAAAGCGGTGACATATGACATTGAAGAGTCTCGTAATCGTATTTTTTTTGGTGGCGGTTGCAGTGCCTTTGGATGGCTGAATTGCCGGAAAAATTAAGCTATACTTATTTCGAATCGTCCAAACAAGATGGAAGAGATTTTTTCAGACACAGAGAAACAGCTGGTCAAGCAGCAGGAAGAGCTTGCTGAATTCATCAAAACTGGTGAGGCTGAGTTAATGCGCAATAAAGAGCTTTACCTCAAAGTCACTGGAGCACTGGAGGGTGTGGCTATTGTCCGTGGACGTGTTGCTGCACTTGAAGAAACTCCTGTAGAAGATTTCGATCGTTAAGATGTTGAAAGACATTAACAAAAACCGATACAATGCGCTCTGTTTAGTGGCAGACCACATTTCACCGCCATCTCGTGAAATGCGGTTAGATGCAATCATCAGAGACGTCCCTGACGAAGACTTGCGTTGGGTGCTGGATAGATTGCACTACTTCCTGCTTAAGATTATTGAGGATTCTGATTATGATCCTGCAGAAGATATAGAAAATTTAAATTTAATCGGATTAATTGATTAATTAGTTCATAGCAAAAGTACAAGTGTGTGCAGCATAAAGTTTTGACAAGGTTGGAATGCTGGACGTGTTTCATTGCGAGCAAGATCTTTTAGCCAATCTCATTGTCTTAACCCCAAAACTTGCAAGGCGCAAATTTAAACTTTATATTTTTGCTTCTTGGGATTGGGCTTGTGCCTACTGCGGTAAGCATCTAACGCAAGACACCGCAACCATTGATCACATCCTATCAAAACACAAGGGTGGTCACAACATTAGATCAAATATGTGTTGTTGCTGCTCGTCGTGCAATAGATCAAAAGGCTCCATGTTACTGGACGAGTGGTACACTGAAAATAATATTCATTTTACTGAAGAGAGATCAGTTAAAATCAAGGAGTGGTTAGAGCAAAAACCAAACTCTATAAAGCTACCAAGCACAGATTCCCTTCAAACATATATTGATAATGATTTCTCCATCAGCTGGATATCAGTCTGAAGAACAGTTTCTTTCAGACTTTCTTGAGCGCATGAAAGAGAAGCGGGTTCCTGGGCCTGGAGACACTGCGCTGAGGGGAGAAGTGCGCAACGATATTATCGGTAAGGTCGAAAGAGGCGTTCTGAAGGTCTGATATGGCTGATAGAGCAAAAGCAAAGAGGCTTGCTAAGGAGCAGATGAAATGCAACAAGCCGAAGCGGACTCCCGACCACGACACCAAGTCCCATGTAGTGAAAGCCTGCAAGGAAGGTGAGGAGAAGATTATTCGTTTCGGTCAACAAGGCGTAAAAGGTGCGGGTAAAAACCCTAAAACAGCTAAAGAGAAGGCGCGTAAGGCTTCTTACTACGCCAGGCACGATGCGCAGGATTCGAGTCCTGACAAGATGTCAGCTCGTTACTGGAGCCACAAGGTTAAATGGTGATCTGATATGAAAGACAAAGTTGAAAAGGTAATGTCTGAGTTCAAAGCAGGCGAACTTAAATCCAGTAGTGGTAAAAAAGTGACAAATCGCAAGCAGGCTTTGGCTATCGCACTAGCCATGAAACAGAAGAACCAATCAAATTAAGGCCCAGCTGCGCCACCATTTAGTGATCACGTACTTATTACCTTGTTTTGGTGGGAAGGCTTCGTGCATTGTTTTAAAATTTGGAATACCATTTTTGTAAAGATTATTCCACGCAAGAAGCAGACCGCGCTTGGGCTTGACTGTGAGTTTTAAGTGCTTAAACCACGTCTCTCCACCTTCTTCAACATCGTTTAGATATATCATTGTTGTCCAAGTTCTTTGCCCCATCCATTCGCAATAAATTTTATATTCTGTGGTCAAAGGATCAAAGAAATCCCAATGCTCTTTGAAATATTGGCCTGGCTCGTACTTTTGAGCTTGTATGGCCTCACCGAGAAATGGTTCTAATCCCATAAACTCACTAATTTTTTTATCTAGTTGTAAGTAAAAATCGTTATCAAAGTAGTGTAGATCAGCGGTCGTGCTTGTCCGGTAAGAACTGACACAGTTGCTGTCTGTCTTGTCAGACACTGTGGAAGGCCTAAGATTTTGGTTCATAAGGTCAATCAGATCAGAGCATTCGGCTTCACTTAAAAAATCTTCCTGTTTATAAATCTGTGTAAATGGATAATTTATTTTTTTTGCTTTTTTAGTTATCGGGCAATCGTAAAAATCTTTGTGTCTAATGCTTTCGGGCTTAGTTTTTAATGAACAGAGGTCAAGGGCTTCATTTATATATTCTTCGGTACAGCCGTATTTTTTTGTAAGTGTTCTCAGCAGTTGTGTCTTGCTGACGCCACCAATAGCTGCAGTGAGTAATTCACGTTGAAATCCAATATCGTCCATTGTCTCGGAGGACCCTTCGTACAATATAGAGGGTACTTGAGTTTAAAACTATGGGGCTTTGCGTCGTAACGTTCACCGTGTTATTCGCAGGCGCCTATTGGACGGCTCGAAATACCCTTAAGAAATGCAGCTCAAGTCATGAAGTCCAGATCAGCCGAACGCTTTCTCGAAGAATACGTAAAGGACGCTGGATTAGGGCTTGAAGCAGCTGATGTCGACCCTGGCCGCCTAATCCCGAAAGAAATCAGGGACCTACGTGAGAATGCAGTCACGAACGTCAGACCTGATCTGCTTGTCAGTTAATTCAGCGCTGGTAAGATAGATCCAAGGTAGGTAATTACCATGGATGCATTAGAGCTTCCCGTGGACGTTGAATTTCAAATCCACGCAGCATCTCTGGCCATTCAAGGCCTGGATCGAGATGAGTTAGAGGAAGCATTTATCGAAATGCTTCATCAAAAAGCTCTTGACCGTCAGATGTTCCTAGGCATTCTGAAAGACCACGGTATCGACGCCGATATCAAGTTCAACTTCTCCACTATTGGACAAATCTCTTAATAGCCATGGCTGATCGTATTGTTACGGGTACTCTTGACACATTCTCAGTCGACTCTGGAAGTGACGTCACTTACAAAGGTGCAGGTGTTGGTAACAATACCGGCCTAAGTCAACGTGCTTTTGAAGTAAACCCCAGCACCACAGGCGACATCACTGTTTCTTTAGACCGTTCCGCCGGTGTCATTTCCATGGAGATCTTCCAGGATGATGACCACTCAGCTGGTTCAGCTCCCACCGGTTATAAGAAGGCATTTAATGTCGCACAGGCTGGGAAAGGCAAAGGCGCAGTCGGTGTGACGGTGACAAATGCCACCAAGAACTACATTGTCCTCTTGAAGCTGGATGGTTATTCTGAAGTCAGCTACATCGCTAAGGTTGTCGTCCCGTAAGAAATCACGTGTTTGGAAAGAACACCCTTTTCTTACAGAAAAAGGAATTCAATTAATCAAGATATATACCCCGCCCCGTACTGCTATCGGTATGGGGCGTTTTGCTTCTTACCGAGAGTATGGTGAGAAGTTTTGGCGAGTCGGCTATGGTAGTCAGCAGGTGTTCGGTCGTGCAGTTTCGATGCATGACAAACTTTATACCAACGAGATTGAGGAGCAGCTTGAAAAAGATCTGCAGACCTTCTCTGATCAGGTGCAGCAGTACGTTTACGTGCCCCTCAACAAAAACAGGAAGGCCGCTGTCCTAAGTTTCGCACACAGTCTTGGGATTTTAGGTTTCAAAAACTCTCGTTTATTGGAGCTGATAAACAGCCACGCAAGCAAAAGAGAGCTAATTAAGGAGTGGAGCCCTTATATCAATAAGTATTGGCTATCAGGAGGTGAACTGATGAGGGATAGGCGTCGCACAGAATTAAATACATATTTTTCTGCAGACGTCAAAATGCCTTCATTTGTACGGCATGATTGCCACACGTCAGTTTGCCTTTTAAATCTGCCGGAGACTTACACAGGGTCTCCTTCTCAAATTAAGGCGGTTGAGTATTTGGAAAAGAAAATTAAGGATTGGGATCCTTCTGGTCATGTGATTCGTCGTTTCTATCGACTTTGGTCCACTCCACCTCGCGGTTTAGGTAATCAAGAGCGTCCGGGTCAAAATGTTTCAGAAGATCAATAGCGTCAAAAATAGCCAAGTCAGGCGTGTAAGCAGCTATGAAATCTTCATACTTCATTTTTAGAGTTTTGGGCTAAAGCGATTTTGAGAAGCACGAGGTAGCCAATCAAATCAATGATGACGTCTTCATCTTCGTCAAGAAGACCCGCGCCTTGTTGTATACGATTAAGTTTATCGTCAATCCTCACAAGAATCTGCTCGACACTATCGGATTTACTAAAGATTCGAACAGGTTTGAGCGCTGAATTACCATACTTTCGATTTTTATAAATCAACAGCTCTTTTATGTCATCACAGATCAAACTGATTTGAGTTTGTGTTTCGGTGAGGGTCATTAGAATAAAGGGATGAACGACCAATTAAGCCAAGCATACGATATCGATAACCGGCGTGCAGGTAGTTATACTGTTAAACCCGGACAAGACATCTCTGCTACCGACAATGAAAGTGCGAAAAGCTTTCTTAAAAGGTTTGTAGAAGCAAAAAAAGACAGTGAGGCATTGAACGTAAAGGCCTCTAGGGCTAACGATAATAGGTTTGTTTTTGGTGAGAGAACACCTTTTTCTACTGGAAATATTGGTTCTTTCAGAAATCTATTCAGAGCTACCGGATAACTCTTCCGATCGTTGAAAAAATAGACTCAAATTTGTCAATTTGAGAGAAGCCTAGATCTGTTGGTGGCAAATAAGCAAAATATCCCCAGTACATAGGTGATTTAAGAGTGAAATACTTTCTACCATGGATCAGATGCGCTCTGTCTTTTGGGAAACATAAAGGAAAATCCCAAATCTCAGGGCAGGTTCTGAGCATTTCTGGATAGGTTGTATAAAAAAGTGCTTCGGGAATATTCCTAAGCTTCCACTCCCTGACTAGACGTCGAAACCAGATGACTGAAGGTGCTTTGGATACACTGCCTCCGCGTGGGCTCCACCGCCAAGTACCACGTTGTTTGCTGTACGTACAACGTCCGTACGTCGGAGGGAACAAATAGGTCTTGCCCGTCCAGGGTGCCTCAACATTAAGTCCGTCATCATCAAGGGTATAAATCTGTTTTGCACGAAGAAACTGCTGATTAGCATCGTGTGTACTACAGGGATCTAAATCTAGATCTCCAAGCAAGGCGTCAATCAAAGGCAGATAGTCACAAGGAGTCAACCAATCCTCGCGGATGTGGCCGATCTTCCCATAGACATTCCTAAGCGAACGCCATTTTGCTCTGTGCTTCACGAGATAAGAAAATTACTATTTTCTTCATCGTGGCGATAGTGAATGAGTGCCAGCTCGGTATCATCTTGAACCAAGAAAAGCGACTCTTTATTCGGGTCAATCTGCTCAGCCCTACGGATTGCACCTTGGAAGACAGAGGAGACACTCTCTTGATCACGGTAATCTTCCAAGGCATTGATAAGTGCGTCTACACAGAGATAGAACATACTATCTTTATCATTGGCGGCTGGTTTAAACACGAGCACACCAGGGCCTTCTGCATTATAAAACTTTCCATAGTACTCACACATATCAGAGCAGATGCGCTCGATTGTGAGCTTCATGAGTGTTTCTTCTGTCTCACCCGTAGTGCTCTGAAGAAGTTTGGTGAGAAGTTTGTTACGACGGTTTGACATAATGTTCCTCAGATAAACCAGTTTAGCAAGTTTTTTCAGCGGGCACTTCGGTTTTTTCCTCCTCAAGCTTGATGAAATTACTGAGTCCAGAGCGTTTGAGAGTCTCTAGTAGCTTAGGAAGCGGTTTATACAACACAACTGCTTTTTGCATGTTGCCAATCTTTTTGATCAATTTTCCATCAGCATCTCGCAGTTTGGTCAGTTCGCCTTGCCTGATCAGGTATTCCGCCACACAGCGGTAGCGCCTTTTCTCAGCAAGATTAATTTCGGGATACCGGTCACAGATGGTGCTGATCTTCATATCACTGAATGTAATTCGAATCTGATCAGCAAGAGACAGTCCAAGTACCAGGTCAGATGTGCTTGTTTCGTATCCGCAGACCAGTTCTAAGTAGCGTCTTAGGTCAGTTGTCTCAAAGCTGCCTGAGGGAGGTATAAACATCTCTACCTGCTTGACCAGAGACGGGACTAAAGCTGTGGCGTAATTTTCTACTGTGACAGTACTGATATCTAAATCAGCAAAGCGATAGCTCTGATATGAGTTTGCAGTCGAGGGCGTCGGTTCGAACTGAGTCCTATTTAAAACGTCAAGCCAGTCCTCCTGATTTTCCGTCATTGGAGAACGTTGTCTAGATTAATCTTAGCGAATTTTTTTTGTTCGTCCCATTGACGTTGGTGCTCAAGAATTAGAACCAATTCGCGGTATTCACGGAGCGGGTGAAAGTAGTCTTTGAATTTGATGGATTTAAACCATTGAGGCCCGTGTGTCTCTGAAAGTCGTTTCTTAGCTTTTTCCGTGTCCCCACCATAGTTTTCAGCTTCCCATAGTGCCTTTGCAAGGTTCTTCTGTTGATTTGTCATCAAGCTAAGTAGCTCATTCGTGGACAGATCTGCTATGAGCTCGCTAAACTCATGAATAAAAGGGTATTTATCAAAATGCGCCGCCACATCACTTACGCTGAGTTGCTGCTGGTGCTGATTCTCGCTCCTGTCGGCGTTTATACTGCCCAAAGTGTTTACGGGTTTGTGACAGATAGAATCAGTATAGAAATCAGAATGAAATAAAACAATGGGGAGTAAGCCAGCGCCTCCACCACCACCGACAATTGTGATGCCTACTCCTACGGCACCACAGCTGTATCGGACATTAATTCCGCAAGAGAGCTATCAAGACGTTGCTGCTTTCGGAAAGCGACTTGATGAGCAAATTCTTTCCTTGCAGAAAGATCGAGAGACTGAAGTCGGTACTTCGGCTGAGCTGGCGGAGCGTATGCGTGGGCGTGAGATGCAGGAGCGAGCTTCTTACGCAGCATCGTTGCCTGGACAATTCAAGGATCCAGGAATTATGGAGGTGGCTCGTGATAAGGAGGGGCGACCGATTTCTAAAGGCTCGGGTACGGTGAATTTACAGCAGGGGTCAGATGAAGCCCAAAAAGCTGCTTTGACCAACGTTGATCAAGCTAAAAAAGCTTTGCAGAAAGCAACCTCTCAGAAGGGCCAGACATCTGCTTCTCTTGTTGATCCAAGTGTGTTTGATCCTGAATACGCGAAACGCAAAAACGACATCTTCAAGGTCACCATGCCTGAAGACAAAGCTTGATCTCCTTAGACGCTGCCGAAATCGAGAGCGGAAGCGACTGTTGCTGACGCTAGACCGAAATCAATAGATTCATCAACGATTTCGTTGACGAAACGCCAGTCAACTACGGATACGTTTATAGAGATTGAATAATTAGTTTCTAAAAACCTAATATCGTTTGTAATAAGAAACAAATATTCCCCGGGATCAAGCCGTGTGCTTGGATAATCTTCTAGGCGAAGATTCTCCTGGTTGTAATCAATTGAAGATTCAGGTGATACATAACCCTGGTTGTTAATAGGAAGTTCTTCTCTTCTACTGCCGTCTTCAATTTTATAGAACGCTAAAAGAGTATTTCTGTTTGTATCTTGGGTGTAACTAAACTGACTGAAATTCTGTGTGAATTGAATTGATCTGGATTTGTTAATCCTGATTTTATAAAAAGTAGTAGTTTTACGTGATAGCCCCCCGTGGGAACCATTTAGTGTGATCGAGCGGAATACAGAAGAGAAATCGCCCAGATCAATAGGAGTATAAAGGCTATCTCCAGGCTCCGCAGGGAGTGGATCAGAGCCGAAGTAGGAGGTTGGGCCATAAGCAGTAGGCCCTGTACCTCCGGTAGGGTAAGCTTCAACAGTTCCAAGGTTTGCAAAGCCTGAGTTATTGGGGATTGTCGTCAGAAATCTTGACATCTTCAGTCATTAATCCTGTAAAGAGACCATTAGTCCTTCCAGACGATTGATATTTTTCTTCCATCATTATAACCCGCTCAGGATATACCCCCTCGCAAGCCTTCGTTTCAATTAACTCGTAGTTGAGGTTATTGATCATGCAGCGAAGATCTAATTCAGCCTCCTCGAAATCATCGTGCCAGGAAACACTCCAGGTGAGTTCACCCCCAATATTGACAAGAGCGCAATAATTTTTTTCAGGAAGGTGGTTGTTGCTGGCCACCACCATCACCTCTTTGTGTGCTGGCTTCTTTGAAGTGGCTAAAGATGTTGACATAATTCAACTGAATCGTTTCAATTTTAGACGGCTCAAGTACATCGTCAAGTCCACGTGCCTCTAGATGCAGCGGGTTGCAACAGAATTTTTCGCAGCCTTTTTTGGTATGAATTCTGTACTTACCTACAAATCCTCTACTCAGCCAAAATGCAACGCGCATCGCTGATTGCGTGGCGCCGGAGTGCACAGGTGAAGGACAGTAGGCGACAGATTCCGTACCACCTTTCTTGGTTGCGCCTAGCCAAGGCCAACATTCATCTGGACCGCGTACATCGACCTGGTCCCAGAAGCGTTTAACGGTCCAATACCAGCGATAATCGAACCTAGTGACATCGACGGTACAGCGCCCCTTCTCGAGCTCCTCGAGGCAATCCAGGCATTCGCCCATGTGGCCGAATCGACCTTTATGTCCCTCGGTGCCGTGTCGGTGCCAGGGGCACTCCTTTTCATTTGTCATGTGGTAGTCGAGCTCGTAGCGACGAACCTCGTCAGGATGACTGGACGAGAGCTGCTGGAGGACTGCATCCAGCGTTTCCCAACCCTCGCTGAGGGTAAAGGGTTGGTCTTTTTTTTGCAGGGAATCGAATGTGATTCCAACACGTATCTTTCGCACCCTCTGATAAGGAATCTTAAGACGTCTGGAGATCTCTGTGCTTGAAAGCCACTCGTCAGCTGTGCGTATTTTTTCGACAACCTCAGGAGTAAGAGAGTCGCCTTTTCTTTGATTCGTTTCCAGGCGTACGTCCGCCATTGTCCCGTAGTAATAGTGAGAGGGGTTCAAGCAGTACTTGCAATTGCATGAGTGCTTCCTGACAATCACACGATTTATTTCATCGGGAAACTTACCGACCATGGCCAACAAAAAAGGCCTGGCGTCCAAAGTTTTATAAAACAAGTGGTTTCGCTTGCTGTTGATGAACCCTGAAAAAATGCTGTGCCTGGACTTACTGATGTCCCAGCAAGCGTCCTTGCCCACCAACCTCATGAAAATTTGAAAAGCTTTTGCGAAGACCACGACGTCCGGTGGAATCAGACCGTTGTTGCGGAAGAATTTCAGGGTTTCCATTAGGGGGAGAGTCTGCAGGAGCAAACCCTAACGACAGAGCCAAGTCATGTCAATGGATCTCGGTTTATCTACCAAAGATGAATTTAAAAGCGTCTTTTAAGTTCTTTTTATAGAGAGGGGGCCTAGGTCATTGTGCGTTCATTTTTTATCTCACAATCACCTAGACCCCTTTCCTATACGTCTAAATAAAAACCCGGTTCTAAAACTATGTTTGGTAGATAACTGGTCAAACCTGCTGTGCCGCAATGCATTTCCGCGACGAGGCTAGCGGATTTTGGTGTCCACCCTCTAGAAATTAATACTCTCGTCGAACGTTTTAGCGGGCTTGTGGTTGTAGTAGTCCTCATATACCTGAGCTAATTCCAACGCACGATCAATGCATGTGTCGTAAGTACACAAACCACCCGAGGGAGAACATGTTCTGTATTCCTTGCTATTGAACTCTTGATGTATCAACATAACAGTCGAACCTTTCGGGAAAGTCTTGATAAGTTCCATTGATCTGCTAGTCAGTGTTACTATTGTATAAAGGATATTTCTGTACGATTAGGTAAATGCTCCCTTTTGTAATGCCAGCTTTGTACGGAGCAAAAGCTATTTCTACGGGATTAGCAGCTTTAGGCCTCGGTGCAACTTTTTTACCACCTGCAATTGACTTTGCTAAAAATTATGCAAAGAAGGGCCGTACAAAAGGTCAATCACGTATGAGTCAATTCGGAGGCACTGATTTTACAGTTTTACCAGGCGGAAGCAATTTTGAAGAAGGTGTGCGTCCAGGAGATATTGATAGACAAAAGATCACAACAGAAACTTCAACACCTTTAACATCGCAGCAGTTTGATAATACTCTTGAAGGTCAGTATCAACGTTACTTCCAAACTCCTGAGTTTAATAATGTATTCGGTGCAGGATCAAGAGGTAAGGGAGCGCCTCAAGATGCATCTGCAATGGAGGAACTAGGGAATCAGCTCCGAGCACCTGAGACAGATACCAACATTGCATCGATGTACGCATCACAAAGTGCTTTGGGCCGTGTTAATCAGGATGAAATCCAGAATATGTATGCGGGAGATAAAAATATGCAGGCTTGGGCCAAGGTGAATCCAATGCTTGCTCAACGTGAGTTAATTAAGGAGCAAAGGCGCCAAGCTGACATACCTGATAACACCATGTTTGACACTGGTACTGCTGTAAGAGGTGAAACAGCTGGATCATTCGAACAACAGAAACAGTATGGAGCGGGAAGTCCAATTTCTAAATCACCAACAGAGTTCGACATTTCTCCAACAAAGGAAGAGGATTTTGCAAAAGAGTTTGCGAAATCAAAATTTGGAAGTTACTTTAACTAATCATGATGTACAACCCCGCAGGATTCGACCCACAGGGTCTTGATATGAACGCTGAACTAGGTGATCCACGTCGCCAAGAGAAGCTACCAGGTGGTTATGCCACACAAGGGCAGGCTGTCAGTGCTCCTTATGCTGAGGCCAACATTAAAGCAGCTGAAAAAACCAACCCTATGAATGCTGCTTCCCAGGAGCCTGGCAAGATGTTTCTTGCTGGCTACATTCAAAACGCTTTAAGAGGCTAATCATGTTTGATTCAGGTTTACCAAGCTATTTCTTCCAATCAGGGGATGAGGAAGGAAGTCCTGAAAAAGATTTTCTTTCAAGTTTTGCTGCTGATCGTTTTTTTAAAGAGAAGGGTGATTATGAAAATAGGATGAGAAGCCAACAACGCAAGACTGATCTTTTAGATCCAATGTTAGGCGGTATGAATAATTTATTTGCGAGTGGTAATCCTGGAGGAGCCCTGTCTGCAGGCCTTACAGGAATAGCTGCTCAGGGTATCGGCAATTTAGCGCGTGATCTTTTTCGTTAATTATGGGTGACAACGACTTTCCAGCCGTGATGGCGAATGGAGATTTTCTTCAAGGTTTTATGAAGAAGAGGGGAATGATTTCCGAGCAAGAGACGGGGAAACCTGCACAAACGTTGGCTTACGCTTCACAGCAAATGCTTGGTGGGCCTGAAGTTACACAGGTGACAGCGACGGAGGGGCCACTTTTGGCCGAGATGCCTCGCTACGTGCGAGGTAATTTCGCGCCACCTGGAACAATAATTAAGGCACCACATCTTGATTCACCCTTTATGGACGAACGTATTAGACGTGGTTTTGTACCTATAACCCCGTCACTACCTCGAGGAGGATCCGGGCCACAGTTACCTGGGTTTGTCTGATTCCATCGTAAATATACAGTCCATATAGGCCCGATAAAAGCCGTTTTTAAGTGTGTATAAATCTTCCTGCTCTTGGGGATTGCCACCCGGCCAATTTTTATGAGCATCTATAAGCAGATTGAGCAGAAGTTTTACAGCTCGCCCATTTAATTTTATGCTGACCTCGTGTTCCTCGAAGGTCATCAGTCAAGCGTTCTAAGCACGGTAAGAGGTGAAATTTTCTGTACCGGATCCTTATTTCCTTCAGTAATCGCTTTTGCTCTTAAATAGTAGTCATTATCAGTAGCACCTAAATCCTCAAGATGCTTTGCGATCTTCTCCCAGTTCTCCTTCTGATGCTTGTCCATTTGCCTCCTGTTGGCGGTTTTCTGGGAGAACGGTAGGAGCATTCCTAAATTTCTGATCAGAGTTGCGAAGAGCAATCCCCTTCAGATAAGGCTTACCAAATTTAGTGAAACCAGTGACAGTGTCACGACCAAGTTGATTTTTGGTGCAATCAAGGAGGAGAGCGATGAATCGCTTCTGACCAACAGGTTTCGATCCCGTGTCTTCACAATAGGATGCGTAACTCGCGTACAAGTGAAAGTTACTGTTGCAATACCGTTCCTGTGCATCCTTTGCTGCTGGAATTTTTTTACCAACAGGAGTGACAGCTTTTTCATCTAGTACCGCCTCGGACTGAAGCCACTCGACGAGATTATTGCTGTTGAGCATGATTTCATTGCGGACACGCTTCAAAGACGGAACCATCTCATAAGTGTCAAGCAAGTACTGACGCATTTCATCGTCGGTCATTTGAAGTACCCAATTCACTAAACCGGGTATGCAATCCTTCCATAAGCCTTTTACGACCCCATTATCGACCTTAATCATCTCCTTGGCTTCAGAGTTCTTGTTGTAGAGCGATCGATTGAACTCTACGGTTAGGCGGCGACGGGTGAGTCCAGAGGTGTTGTCGGTAGTTTGAATTGGTTCATTGGCGCAGACCATGACCATTCCGGTATAGACAAAAGGTTCACCAACATTTTTATTTTTTTCCTCAAAACGAAGGTTATCGCCACCGGTCAGTGCTTTAAAGATCTGTGCAGATCCTCCGTAACGTTCCGAGTCGTTGATCAAGGTAAGACGTTTGCCCTTAATAGATGCAACTTCAAACCGGGATTGCTCGAGTTGGTTAAGAGTCGTACTCGCATAATTACGAGCTCCAACCAAGGCACAGCATAGGTTTGCGAAGGTTGATTTCCCTCTTCCGCCGGGGCCAATGAGCTCGAGGAATCTTTGAATCTCGTGACCTTGACCGACAAGACAGGATTTCAGCCATGCACGAAGTACTTGAACACGGTCATTGTCTCCGTACTGAGTGCGTAGGAGCCAGTCAATGATTGGTCCTGGATTGGCATAAGGGTCATAGTCAAAGTCCAGACCCCAGGTGATGTAGTGCTCAGGGCTATGTTCTAGAAATTCTCCTGATGAGACCTCAAGCACACCGTTTGTGAAGGCCAGACGATCATCATCGTCATCCCAATAGGTGTGGCTGATGTACGCCTGGGTCAGGCTGACCACATCATTTAGCAGGGTGTTGTTGAAGCCACCTGGTAGGGGAATCCGCTCTCGTACAAAGAGATCCTGGATAAAGTGCTTGTACTCATGCTTGTATTCTTCACGTCTCCAAACGCCTTTATTTTGTTGGTAGAACATGAACACTTCGTATCTCGGATCAAAGCGCCAGCCGCACTGAATTACCATTTCGGTAGCGTATTCCGCAAGTTCAGAACTAGGGGGGTTTTTGGGGCGGCGTTCTCTCTTCTTGCGATCCTCAATTTCATCGCGCATACCCCTGTCAGGGAAGCCGATGATGCTCTCTAGAATTTGTTCTGCTACGTCGTGTTCGCCCATACGTTCGCTTTTATCAGAGAAGAATTCTTGTGCTTTTTTGACGAGAGCCTCTGGTGACTCAACGACATAGTTGCCAAGTTCGATATATCCATCTTCCTTCGCCTTAGCCCTGAGAGAATGCAATCCACGGGAACCTTCGGGACTTGGCCCACCGGGAACTCTTTCAAAAGAGCGCCACTTTTGTTCGCAGACACCGTTTTCAAAGTTTGGCGCTTTTTCAGACCATGCGATCCAGTCTTCGATGAGGCGATCATCAACTTGGTGCAGACACATGCCTACAGCAAGCCATTCCTCATAATCGGCAGAACGTTCAATACTGAGGTGATCAAGGTAGATTCTTGCCTCAGCAATAGATTCTTCCTGGTGATAAGTTGACCCTTCCTCGTACGTCAGATTGACGCTTTGCGTGCATATTCCGCTCGTGACAGGTTTGCGATACTTATTGATAGGGAATGCCTTTTGGATCTCGTTGTAGAGCCATTCAGGCAGCTCAGGAGGGTTTTTAGCGAACTCAAACCCACCATGAGTTGTTGTGTAGTAGCCCTCTGTTTCAGGATGAGCACCCATGAGGGCACCTTGACGAGATCTAAAAAGGATTTCGAATGAGGGCACACCGATTTTGATCGTGGCCTTGTCAGGAATTAACCCAATTTTTGAGTTTGGGATGCTGTAAAGCATCCGTTGACGCCCCTCTTTGCCTGAGGAGATTGTCAGTGTATTGGGGAAGATTGCATCAAGAGGTCCACCTGCTCGCTCTTCAAGAACAGGTATTGCTTCAGGTCCATCAATATCAACCCAGACCAGCCCACCTTGATTTGACCACTGCCCGGACATAAGTCCGACTCCGGTCGCACGCCCTTCTTCTAATTCATTACGAATTTGGTCAACTGAGAAAGGCGCAGAAGTCCAGCCAGGTGTATAAGCTCTCTTCTCCCGCAGAGGCGTCAAAGCCCAGTCTTGCGGGATAAAATCAAGATTAATTTCCCCCGGAGCGGTGTGTCGATCGGGGCGATTTTGCTCAGGAGCGGCGCTGGTCACTAGTTATATTCCGTGGTTTTAGATGCTCCGGACAAAGGTTAGTCAGTCAAGAGAGTTCTGAAAACTGGTTATCCGAAAGTTTTCCAGTTTCCGTGTAGGTTTACATTAATTCAAATAAGTCAGCATTAGCGTTGACAAATTTTTTTTTTAAGTTAGTCCTTATCTTCTACTGCATTCATTTCTAGTTCTGCTGCTTTCTGAGCAGGGAGAATCTCTGAGTAGTACTTCTCGACTGTGTCGAGCCATTTCTGTTTGTACTTCTCGATGGTTCCTGCTTGGATTGCGAAAACTTGTACTATTTCTCGCGTCGACACGAAGGTCATGAACAGTTCAGGTTTGATGTTGACTGTGTGCTCGAGTCCAAAGGCATACGCGGCCAGTTGTAGCTGACATTTTTGATACTTCATAAAGCCGGCCCGTCGCATGCCGTACTGATTTTTCGGCGTCTCAGGACCAGGCCATTTCGAGTAGTAGGGGCCATTACTGGTTTTCAGATCACCAAGAACAATCTTCCCTTTGTACTCAGCCACAATGTCAGGAGCACCTGCCCAGCCCCATTTTTGTTCTTCATTTACACCGGGATGCCACACCCGTGAGATACCGTCACCACCCATTGTCCAGCCAAAATCACCAGGCTTTGCAGGGTTTTCAGCCCAGATGACATTCTCCAACTTCTCAAGATTTTGGGGCAGACCTTCCCAAAAAGAGGAGATCTCAGGATCATCGATTACAGGATCACGTTCTATCCCAAGCAAAAATTCCTCCATCAAGGAATGTACTTTCGTTCCACGAGCAGCGGCAGCCTCTCTGCCACCTGGATTTTTCTTAGCCCAGCGCTCAAGTGCAGCCTTATTTCCACCAGTGGCCGACAGGATTGTCGTTACTGAAGGTAGAGCTCCATACGGTGTTTTGTAATGACGCGACCCATTAATGGTTAGGCGGGTATCACCGTCAGACCGATAATTAAACAACTCACTGTTGCAGTTGTGAGGAGAATACGGCTACTAAATCTACGTCCGTATCTCAGTAGTGATCGGTTTCGGGAGGTTTTTCTTGAAAGCAATCTTCGATGTTAGCTTGAAACTGCATCGATTGGAACTTACTAACGTGCTTTTGGATCCTTGAATGAATGTCAAAAGCCGATTTGATTGCATCATCAGGACCGATCATCAGCTTGCTATTCGCCAACAATCCAGCTGTCAGAATGGTTATGGCCTGTTCCTGTGGATTTGTGGTGAACGCACGGAGAGATTTGCCGTTATCGGTAAATGAGGACAGCAGAAAGTTAATGATCTCCAGATTTCTTTCACTATTCGGTTGTTCAGTCATGCCTGATCCTCCAGGTCTTTGACCTCGTAAAGGGTGATGGTTTGCCTTTTGATGACAGGGACAAGAATCCCTTCATCTTTAAGGGCTTGGATGCGGCGTTGAATGGTGCGATGATTACGACCGAACTTTTTGACCACTTCAGTAACAGGGATCAATACGAAGTACGACCCGCCATAATTAGTTGCGATCTCCAGGAGATACTCATGAATGCCCATTGCTAAGTCATCCATGAGGTCAGTCATTACCGGACGCACCACTTTTACTGCCTAATTTTATCTAGGTTTGATTCTACGGGACTGTTACTCTCTTCGCTGTTAGCGTTTTTGTGCTTTGCAAGGTACTTTGTGACCCCGGACTTAGCTGTCTGCAAATCCATTGTCCAGCACATTTCCCAAGCATGGATTTTGCTGGGAAATTTATAGAGAATGTGTCCGGTGTTTCCGTGTTTAAGACTCTTGATCTCATATCCCTCGTGGATGATTGAGTCAAGGATCTCCGACTTTTCGCCGCGATACTTAAATTTTTTAGCTTGCCTCATTATTGAGGGTGCAACAACGGTACAAGCTTAATTACCCTAATCCTGAATCACTCAAACATTGCATTGAGTGCTTGTCGCTGAATAGATGCACGGAGCTGCCGACCTTTGTCAGGAGCAAGATGCATCGAGCTGACTATTGCGCATGCGCTGAAGCCGTCTTCTCTCAGACAAACACGCACTCTGCCATCATCAAGCGTGCTCATCTCGAGATTGTACCCATTGGTCATAGTTACTTACTTGTTCCTCAAGTTCAATCAGCCTTTTATGGTAAAGGTTGCTGACCCAAGATAGCTCTTTTCGTTGTGTTTTAGCTGCTGCCTCGATCATGTCGAGGTAAGACTGACGTTTGTTTTTGTTCATTACTTTTCAATTTTAACTAAAAGAAATTCTTCAGCCCTAGTTTCGAACCACTCCAGTAAATCATTATCTTTCCAACCAAGTTGTCCAAGAAGGTCTTCCGGAATGTCGAACTTTCCTTCGATGTCGAGGGAGAAGTTCCATTTTTTTCTGAAGTCTTTGTCGAAGTCATGCTCATCCTTAATCCTGGCCTCGTAGGTGTCCGCTGAAAGTCTTGTGCAGTGTAGGTACGGCAACTGATTCGATGCGCGACAGTCGTAGGTTATCGGCTATTCCAGCTAGGTCAAGAGGCATCAAACGCCTTTTTGCAAACGTTTACGATAGCCATATGAGAGTGAGACTCTCCTGACGAGCTGTGCTTCATCTGGTGCCAGTGAAGGATTATCCATTAGTACTTGACGCAACTCCTCTTTATCTGCATATATGTCTTCTCTCTTTTTAATTACGTCACCATCGCGAATTGTTTCCACAACGACTGTTTTTTTAATTCCAAATTTTTGCCGCTCAGCTTCACTCCATCTATCAAAGTTGTCCTTAACTTTTGGCAGAACATTTTTAATAGTGGCTTGATACTTAAGACCAGTAGGTTTCGCACTTATTAATTGAGTCTGATAGGCTGCCTTAATAATGTTGATAACATTTTGGCGCTTCGATTTCCAGTAGTCGACAGTACCTCGAAGCTCGTCCATCTCTTTAGTGAACTGATGAATGCAGTTGTCGCACTCTTTAATGACACCGATAATCGCGTCAAACTTGTAAGCTTCACGGCTTTTTAAGTCACGCCAAAGCATGGCTAGTTCTGCCTTCTGCTCGTCATCTGTATCAGGGAGGTCAATCAACTCCTCGATCATTTTTTGCTCTTGCAGGATCTCTTGGTAACTTTTCGGATCAGCCATGAATCAATTTTTTGAGGGAAACGAAAAGTGTCCTTGCAAATCTGGTTTTTTGTTGATCGACCATTTGATGTAAGCAGGAACCTCGACCGCTTTTTTCTTTAGAAGGGGGAAGCAGTCTTCTGAGATCACTTACCTTGACCGCGATAAGGCTTTTGTCCTCGGACTTTGAACGAGCCACGCTTGCGACGCCCATGACCGATCGACGTTTTCTTAGGAGTCGCTTCGATCGTTTGACTGTTGTTGAACGACTTCCGAGCTGCCATGGAGTTAAAAAAGATATTCAGATGATAGTCACCACCTGCTGTCTGTCAATAGGAAAAATTTTATAAAGATAATATAGACTCTTGTACTTTATATATTGCACCCATTGTTAGAATAATCATTATGTAAAAAACTAAATGTCTGAAGAGTTTGCGATCATCGAAGTCCCGTTCGAGGAGTTAGATATTTCAAAAACTATGGAAGATGAGTTTTTAGAAGCGCGTATAAACAAAGAGATTGATGCAGCAACAAACGTAGATGAGTTACGTGAGGCTGCAAAAAAGCTTGTGCAAATTGCTACTGCAAGACAAGCTGCAATTCGTGGTTTATGTAAGCGTCTCGTCCAATACGAAACAATGGCATTACAAGGGTTTCTTAATGATGAGACCACCTGAATACACAAAGTAGTACGTCAAAATTCAAGCCAAGCCAAAAAAAACGAGGGTGTTAACCCCCGCTTAAGCCTGCCTTAAAGACAGCCTGCACTTCAAGTTTTTGACCACATTTGTTGACGGGGACATACCAAAGTCCCCGCACAGTATGTAAGAGAATCTGTTAAAGATTCCAAATAAACTTTACTTCAGCCCACCCTCAATGGCTCCGGTCTCGTCTCTAGCAGACAGCATGGCACGAATGCCACCGGACCCTTCAGGCACAGGAAGTGTGAGGTTGCTTAAGTCAACACCAGGTGCGATGGCGTTGATACCAATCTCCTTCTCGCATTGCTTGAAGAATTTGGCGCAGTAGACCTCCATGGTCACGGTTTGGTGCACGTCCTCGATGTAATCGATGTCGTCCCCTTTTGCTGGGAAGAACTCTTCAAGGTTTTTAGCGGTAGGTTCTTTCCAGGTTTTAGGTACTGCGATTGCAGACTTCTGCTTTTCGCCGTACATCACAGTCCCAAAGGTGGGAGTAAAGATGGCAGCAGCAGCTTGTTTGGGGTCGAAACCTGTGGCACTCTTCAGGTTGTACTTGTCACTGAAAGCACCCTCGAGCTGCTCAAGGAAACGTCCATAGGCAGTGACGAACTCACGCGATGCGCCTCCGTGCAGTGAGAGGATCAAAGGTTTTTTGTGTGCAGCAACTCCTTCCTCGTTCACGAGGTACATCAGGATCAAACGGCGACGCTTGTAAGGGCAGGGCTGACCAGGGTTCTTTTCCTCCCAATCGTCATAGAGGAAGTTGTCCTGCGGGTAAATCCCTACGATCTCACCTTTATTTTTCGAGTTTTCAATGAAGGTGGTGTCCTTCGGGTTACCACCATGGATGATCAACATTCGGGGTGTCTTGAAGAACATCCCCTTTTCGGTGTCTCCGGTGTTAAAGACATGCTCGTAGTCGGCTTCCGCATTCGGGAAGTCTTCAGCTTCGCCTGTGAAACCACAACGGTCAAGGGCGTTCTGTTTGATAAAAAGACCTGGCTTGGTCTTTTCGTTCAGGATTTGTGCGATGGCTAGCTCACGCATCACACCCTGATACTTTTCAGTGTTCAGGTAGCGGTCAAGGACTGACATAAGGTTCAACGGTAGGTGCAGAGAAAAAGCCCTGGTTACCCAGAGCTCCCCCTCGTGATATGAAACTAGCGACGCCTTCGATTCGGCGCCATAAAATCAAAATGGAATTTCATCACCCTTAGGGACCGGTTGGGGGAGTACGGTCTCTTGCGCAGAGTGAACTGGGGGTTCAACCTTCGCAGCTGCTTTCTCAGGAGCGTTCTTACCGAAGAAAGTGTATTGACCGCCTCGAATTTGAACCTTGTAAGCCGTCCGGGTTTCACCATCTTTACCTTGCCAAGATTCGTACTTCAGGCGACCACCGATGGCCATTTGCCGGCCCTTGAAGATGAACTTGCGGAAGCGAACTGCATCATCACCCCATGCATCTAACCGAAGTGGGATGCTGTCATCCCAGGTAAAATCCACCAGCTTCTGCGCTGGAGCCTGGCAAAGCATTCCGCAACTGAAAAGATCTTCGCGACGCTGCTCAGCGATGAAACCGACGCCTCCAGCAACCTGCACTTGGTTTAACAACGTGTTGGCTTGGACAGTTTGAAGTGGTGTCGTGGGAGCGATGTACATTTTGTGATCGCTTTTGCTTGGATACATCCGACCCGTGAACAGCAGGGTGGTTCCGTGTTCATAGGCATCAATGACAAAGGTGTCACCAGCAGCCCTGGTTGGGATGAGATATACCGGGACCGGCAATGCCTTGGCCCCTTGGTTTTGGATTTCGAGGTGCATACAACGGACACCGCTCTCAGTTTGAGCAGGTCCGATGAACGTTGCAGTTGCAGTGATGAGATTCATTAGATTTCAGGGTCTACAATTTCGTGACCGATTCCGGCCTCATTAAGTAGTTGTGCGGCAAGTTGGAAGCTGTCGAGCCACCGATCGCAGTTTATGGTGTGAGCTGAGACAACGACGGTTGAAATACCAGCGTTGATGAGCACAGCAGCACAGCGACTACATGGATGAAAAGTGACATACGCAGTAGCGCCATTAGTACTGACCCCGTGGAATGCAGCAGTTGTAACAGCGTTGACCTCTGCGTGGACTGTCATCTCGTACTTGAGGTCACGGTCTGTCAGACGTTCGAGAGTATCCTCGACCCCCATAGGAAGACCGTTGTATCCCAGGCTGACGATCCTCTTACCTTTGGCAAGTACGCAGCCGACTTTTGTACTGGGGTCCTTACTCCATTTTGCGACCTCATGAGCAAGCTTCAGAAAACGAGTGTCCCACTTACTTTGCGTGATGCTGTTCATTTTTTATGGAAGCGTTCATCGAGGCGCTTTATGATTTCTTCCTGAAGCTGCTCGAGTCTGCTCTCCCAGACCTCCATCCATTCTTCAAGATCGTTGTGCAACTCGACAAGTTCGAGGTAGCCGAATTTGTCAAGTGCCCCTTTACTAATTTGAGGCTTAGGTGATTTCATGGTGCTACGAGGGAGCGAATCAACAGTAGTCGGTGTTTCTCAGTTTTGCATGTTGATTTTTGTTTCAATCGTATTTGACGGTGTACTCCTCTAAAATAGATATATCTAGGGCGCGGTAATTGTTGTAATGAGTCAAACTAAAGCTCAACTCATAGAAGGTTTAAATATTAATTCCAGCGCTCCTGCTGATTCGTTCGTTATCGATGGCTCGGGCAATGTTGGGATTGGAACGTCGTCGCCTACCGGTAGATTAACAATTAAAGATGGTGGTTATCGTCAAGGAATTGTTTTAGAACGTGCTGCAAGTACGGTTGATCGTGGTTTTATTTATATTGGCGATGGCACAAATTCTACAGTTGCCGATGAAATCTATTTAGATGCTAATAACACCGCATTTCATTTTCGCCAAGGCGGGTCAGGTACTACTGAGACTGTCACTTTTGCCAGCTCGGGAAATGTTGGGATTGGGACTGCGAGCCCATCATCTTATGCCGCAGCTGCAAGAGATTTAGTTATTAAAAATGCCACTAATGCTGGCATAACAATTCGTTCAGGATCAAGTAGTGATGGCAGTATTTATTTCAATGACACTGACGATGGTAATCAACGTGGCATTATTAGGTTTGATCACGGGACAGATGCATTAGCATTCCATACTCCAGCAGGTGAGGCGATGCGAATCGACAGCTCGGGCAACGTTGGAATAAATAACTCATCGCCTGGTAGTTACAATAGTGACGGAAGGAATTTAGTTGTAGGTTCTGGATCAGGCGGACAAGGTTTAAGTATTGCTAGCGGCACTAGTAATTACGGAACTATTTATTTTGCCGATGGTACTTCGGGTGATGCTCTTTATCGTGGCGCTGTTCTTTACAACCATGCAGGCGATTTTATGCGGTTTGATATCGCTGCTGCCGAGCAATTACGAATTAGCTCTGATGGTGGTGTACGACTAAACAAGTATCTTGAATTTAAAGACGGAGGCGGTTCCGGATTTGCTGGTTATTTAGCAAGTGCAAATCATGTAACTTCTGGTGGCTCTAATACTGACTTTGGACTTAGAGCAGAAGAAAACTTACTTTTTGCCACTGATGGAAACAGCGAGAGGGCACGCTTGGACACAAGTGGCAGGCTGTTGGTGGGGACATCATCTGCAATTAATGCAACCAGTTATGGAAAAATCCAGGCTGCCGATTCTTCTGGCGCAGAAATTTACTTAGGTAGAAACGACACCACTGTTGTAGCTGGAGACGCTGTTGGAGCTATAAGATTTTACAGCAATGATAATGATGGTGCTTATCAAGAAAACGCTTCAATTATTGCAGCGGCTGATGGAACTCAGGCAATCAACAATAAACCAGGCCGTTTAATTTTCTCCACAACAGCAGACGATCAATCATCTGCTACGGAACGAATGAGAATCGACAGCGCGGGCAGGCTGTTGGTGGGCGCTACAAGCCCCTATGTAGCAGATGCAAACTTTCAAGTAACGGATGATACTAATGCTAAATTTGTACTAAATAATCCTGGCAATGGAACATATTCTTTAGCGGTTGCCAATAATTCATTTTTAGCAATTAAAGATGAAGCAAGCAGTGCAGAGCGGATAAGGCTTACAAATGAAGGAGTTATTTATCATATATCAACAAATCATGGCTTCCTAGCTGGAACCACCGTAGGTGCTGGAACAGTTAAATACCTGTTCAGGGGACATCATTCCGCTGCTGCTGGCAACATGCTCAGTGGAACAGAAAGTTTTACTGTGTGGTCTAACGGAAATGTTGTAAATACCAACAACTCTTACGGACAGATTTCAGATCAAAAGCTGAAAGAAAACATTGTTGATGCAAACTCTCAGTGGAACAACATTAAAGATGTAAGAGTCCGAAACTTTAATTTTATTGAAGGACAAACTCATACGCAGATTGGTGTTGTTGCACAAGAGCTTGAAGCAGTATCGCCTGGTCTCATTGATGAAGCACCTGATCGCGACGAAGACGGCAACGATCTTGGAACGGTTACTAAATCAGTCAAGTATTCCGTGCTCTATATGAAAGCAGTCAAGGCACTCCAAGAAGCAATGGAGCGCATTGAAACCCTTGAAGCTAAAGTGGCCACACTGGAGGCAGGTTGAAGGTAATCGCCCCCATAGTGACGCGAGGTGGCATACTTCCCTGTCACCTTTTTAGTTTGCTTTTTAATGAGTCTCCATCCAGTTGTGCCCAACACGAGCCTCACCAGTCATTGGGCACTTAAGATTGTAGAACTCACCTGATTTTCTAAACGAAGCAATCGCAAGTGTTGTGTAAGGTGCAACATACTCAGGCCTTACTAAAGATTGAATTTCGTCGTGCACGTGTGCAACAAACGCATAGTCTTTTCCCCATTGGAGTCCCACCTCTTTTAAATCATCGTACAAAATTGTTGTTGCTTTCTTTACAGTGATTGCACCTGTCGACTGAAGAAGTTGATTAAGTGCTGAATGCCTAGAACGAATTTGAAGATGACGGCCATCAATACCAGTCAAGTATCCTCGTTGAGATATACGCTCATCAATCTTGTCTTTAAGTTGTTTGATAGCTGGTAGATTTTTATAGAAAGTATTAATCGTTTCCTTACCAAGATCAGCCTGCTTCCATTCACCTAAAGATGGATCAATGACACTACCCACCTTCTTTGATCCGGCACCATAAAGTAGGGCATAAATTAATCTTTTCGAAAGGTCTCTAATCTTTTTAGGGATCTCCCCCTGACCATCGAAAATACCAAACAGTTGCGCATTGTATGTATGGATATCAAAACCTTCAGTACTTACAAGTTTCGCATATTTCCCACCATCAAAGTGCGCTAACCAAGCACCAAGTGCCCTAAGCTCCAAGCCGCTTGCGTCACTACCGACAAGAAGCCAACCCACAGGAGCCACGAATAAAGATCTACATTCCGCTCCATAATGATGACCTACGCTGGGAATTTGCGCCATGTTGGGACGCCGGTGTGAGCACCTGCCGCTGATACAGGCGTTAGTAATAACTGTACCGTGGATACGACTATCGTCAAAAACTCGACTGTGAGTCAGCCACGCTTCCTTACCTTCAGCAATTTGGCCAAGCCTTTTGTTGAGCGTTTGATATTCAGCAAGGAGCTTAGCTTCTGGGTATTTTTCACCAAGCTTTTCAAGGACTTCATCATCAACCTTGACATTGCCTTTCTCCGTTTGGTTGAAACTAATTTCATCGTAACGCTCCTGTAAACGTTGTGCCGTTTGTTGACGCGAACCGGGATTAAATAGAACGACCCTGTCTTTGAGGCGTTTACCTGTCTTTTCTGAAAAACGTTCTTCCACAATTGGCGGAAATACTTCTTGAAGCTGTTCGTCGATTTCCGACCGTCGCGTCTTAAGTGTATTGACAAGTGCGAAAGCAGACCTTTCATCAAAGGGAAATCCAAAGTCTTCTTGCATTGTCATAATAGCTGCGAATTCATGTTCCAGTTCAAAGCAGCGCAGATCAAGTTCTTGTGTCAGGAAGTATTCATACAAGACCTTTGTCACGAGAGTGTCTTGCTCGCAGTACACCTGCATCTCTTTCGACCAATGTTCCCAGACATTTTCCTTTGATATAGAATTTTTGGACTGGTTCTCTGTGAATTTTATTTTGGCAACGCCTAGCCGTTCGCCCCAGGCTGCTAAAGAGTGTCGACCTTTATACTTATTATCGATGTGAGGATATTTTTGCAAGTCAATCTGTTCAAGTTCTGGCGACAAAACACGACTGATAATTAACGTATCATGAATATCACATTTTTCTTTAATTTTAAATGTAGGGTAGACCCTAGCCAGCCCTCGCATATCAAAATTAATAAAATTATGCCCTACGATTAGATCAGCATTTTGTAACAAATTCAGGCCATGTTGCAACGGCAGATAATTACCCTCATTCGAGCAACTTATTACTTCGTTTGTATCAAGATTTCTTAGCACAAGACTGTGCACGCGATCAAGTTGATGCAGGAGACCGTTAGTCTCGATGTCGCATGCGTATCTCAACATTGGATAATCAGAGGAAGCGCTTGTACAGGGATCCAATGTTCACAATATAGACGTTGTCGATGATGTCACACTTTCGTAGCCTTTCTTGAATATTCCTCATCTCTGTTCTGTCACTCAAGCAGATTGCTCTTCCAAGGCTTGCCGCAGAATCAACAGGAATCAATTCGACAGAGGTCCGATCACTGGTGTAGCAAAGCACGTTTTGCTTATCTAAGTTGCAGAAAACGAATCCTGATTTCATTTTCATCCACCTTGTTCGTTGTTGGGGATGGCCCGCATCATGAAAATGTCGAGAGCAATGTGAAGGAACAAAGGCACCATCTCAAAAGCCTTGGGGGGTAGTCCTCCGAACAAAGCATCGAGCTTGTCGTTTAGATCAGTGCGATGAAGATCTTCAAATTCAATTGCAAGCATCTGTGCGACGTCTAAGATGAAATCAGTAGGCTCCTCGTCTTGGTGCTTCAGCTGCTCCATAAGGTCCCAGAGTTCCTGGTCCTTTTGAATCATCGCTAGTAATTCTTCCACGATGTCATATCGAGTACGCCGCAAGTTTACAAGCTCTACATTTCAAGTAGGAGATCACCTTTGTAAAATCTTTCTCCAACCAGTGCACGAGTATCGCCCTGGATTTTGGTTATGGAACACTGGTTTTGCGATCGGAAAGTCACAACGGCAACTTAACGATTGGTACTGGAGACGTGAGAATAAGAGGAGGAGATCTCTAGACGATGCATTTAATGGAAGAGTAGGGATTAAAGCAATACGACGAGGCTTTATGGAAGTCCTTCGGCTGCGTTGGGTACTTGCCCCTGGTGACGTTCTTGTTATCGATAGCACTTCAGGTGCGCCAGCTAAGCAGTTCTCTGCGTTTAGTTGGTGGAGAAGACACCATCCAGAGTGGACGGTTAACGAAGATCGGAAGGAGTTCTTTTGGCATAGACCACCTTATCCAGATGACCCGATCAGAAATCAGTTCAAAATAAGTGGGATTACTCCTGACCAGCCTCTAGCGAACACGGCGGATCAGAATTATTTTGATTGCTTTCTAGTGCGTTATGAGCGTCTAGGTACTGTTGGATCCACTCACCAAATAGCTCATCTACTAAGCCCGGTTCAATCCAGTGAATGATTGCATGAAGAGCACTGCGTAGGGTCGACTCGTGTTCCGGATTTCTATCCTCAATCATTTTGAGAATAGTTAATTCAAGCCAGAGGTTTGGGTTCTTAACGGGGTCTACGTACTTCACTCGAGGCTTATCACTATGCATTTGAGTTTACCTTTACTATCCCTTACTTCGTAGACCGGGAAGTCTCCGTCACCAATTTCAGTCTCGAAAGAGGTGTAGAGATTACGTTTTGGAAACTTGACCTTACCATGCCTGTAAGTCTTGACAAGACATGTATCAACAATAGAGAGCGTACCGGAATCACTGCACACAGAACCTATAAGTTTTGGCTGTGTTTTGGATAACACGGTCCATGTAAAACAGAGTTGATACATCTATTATACATCCGGGGCCGAAGAAGAACAGCGTCAGGCCCTGGGGAGGTGCGATTTTTGCTGTTTCTCGCACCTGGAAACTGATCAACCTTGCCGGCACCACTATCGGTGAGGTTGCACCCCAAACTTAACGATGTCTTTAGATTAAGTGTTACTACATAAACGGTAGTAATCGTTACAAAATTCGTATGATTGTCTTAGTTCAAAGGACAATCATGACTCAGTTAACTTACAGGGGCACCCGATATTACAAAGAGGATCAGGTTGAGGCTGATCGTCTTGACCGGAACAATCGTCATCGCCCTCAACTCTCTTTACGCTACAGGACGCTTCCTTATCGTCCAAGTCAGACTGACGGTCAGGTTCATTCACCATTTTGATTCTTCAGTTGTTTGTTAAATATAAGGCTAGCTAATCTTTCTCTGGACATACAGTCTCTGCGCGTATAATTCGCATGATTAGCTGGTCTCTATCTCTGTGATTACGTGGCTTTGAGTAAAAAGGATCATTGTAGATCGTTGCGATCAATTCATCCTTGGTGTCACAAATAAAACGTGCAGCTACAGGTTTTACGTTCGTAACAACACTGAGTGTCATAAAAGAAAGAATAAAGGGTGGGATAAATCGGTTCATTTTGAAGTTCCTCCGTTCTAAAACTCTAGACCCACTGAAAACTGAGTAGAATTACTCATGAAAATGTCAGTTTTTTGACTGTCTATGGCTTTATTTTGATTAGGTCTCGCTATATTTTTGAATGTATCTCTATTTTCTATAGACTGTGTTCAAGAAATTACTTGCAGCTGCTGCAGCTATCGCCGCATCGACCCCTGCAGCTTTTGCAGGCCCATACCTGAACTGGGAAACCAACCTTTCCTACACGGGATCTGACTACAACTCAGCCCTCCACGAAATGCACGTGGGTTGGGAAGGTGAAAACGGTGCTGCTTCCTACTACATCCAAGGTGGCCCTGCTTATTCCGCTGTGGATGCAGCCTCCTCGTCCAGCGACTTTGAGTTCTCTGGTAAAGCTGGCGGCGCCGTTGCTGTTTCTGAAGCTGTAAGCGTTTACGGTGAGTTGTCCCTAATCACCGCCGCAGAGAATGGCTATGGTGCAAAAGGCGGAATCAAATATTCCTTCTGATTCACACAGGAACTTATCAGCCTGGGTCTTAATGATCCAGGCTTTTTTGTGTGTGCTTAATTTATGATATAAAGATGGCACAAGATGATTCCAAGTACACCAAACCTGATCTACGTGAGCGCATTAAAAACCGCATCATGTCAGGCACGAAAGGTGGTAAATCCGGTCAGTGGTCTGCTCGCAAAGCCCAAATGTTAGCCAAAGCTTATAAGGAGAAAGGCGGAGGCTACAAAGGAGGCAAGAGCGAAAAGCAGAAAGATCTCAAACGCTGGGGGAAAGAGAAGTGGATGACTCGAAAAGACTATGAAAAGAAGAAGGATGACTGAAGTCCACTCCAAGATTAATGCGATCATTAGTGAGCTTGAGAAGGCTTCGCGTATGCATGCTAAACAGGCCAAGAAACTTGGCTTAATTTTGAGCACGCTGAAAAAATCAAAAGAAAATGGCTGACAAAGCAATTGAACCTGGTAGGAAGTCGACTGAGCGTTACCTCCCTGAGAAGGCATGGGCTGCTATGTCAAAGTCTGAGCGTAGGAAGACGGACGATAAGAAGAAACGTGAGAGTCGCAAGGGTAAGCAGTTCGTTGAGAATACTGACCGTGCAAAAAAAGCACGTAAGGCTGTGAGCAAAGCTGAAAAAAGAAAGATGGGCCAAGGTTGACACGATTAAAGTAAGTCATCTTTTTTAGAAGAGCTGCATGAAAAAGTTTCTTGCTTCTGTGTTTGCGGCTGCAGCATTAGCTTCGCCTGTGCTCGCTGAAGATAAGGTCAAGAGCTGGAGAAGCTTTGACTCTGTCGGTTGCATGATGCTCCGAGAATGTACAGAAGAAGTTGTTGAGGTAACTACCTGGTCAGATCTTGGACCTGAATACAGTATTGCTGACGTCGAACTTGATGGCATCATTGCTGCACTGAATAAGGTCGGCGCCACCCTCTACTTAGCAGATGACAAGTATTTCGCGATGCGGATGCGTGGGGTCTATGACGTTCGTTTCAACAACATATTTTTGAACAAGTTCTATGTGGATCAGCCTACCAAGTTGATTCAAGTCATTCGCCATGAAGGATGGCACACGGCTCAGGACTGTATGGCAGGGACTTTAGATAATACTTTTACAGCTTTAATCTTCCCAGAGGAAGATGTACCTGATTGGATTCGTCGTGGCGCAGAGAAAACGTATCCTGAGCACGTGTTACCGTTTGAAGCTGAAGCAATGTGGGCAATGTATGTCGAAGATAAAACTAAAGATGCACTTGAAATTTGTGCAGGTCCTAAGAAGATGTGGGAGTATTACACACCTACGCCTCTCACTGGAGAATGGTTGAAAGAAGAGGGGTTTATGAAAAAAAAGTCAGTAAAACAGAGCTAAAGTAAGAAAGGTGTAGATATCAGTATGCTGTCTTCAAAGTATCGCTTGCGATTGGAATATATCTGCAAGCGAATAGCAGATCGTCACGAAGTTCGG